>Ga0316208_1001008_pt1 | contig 28981 bp, 26 predicted proteins | sample 3monopyrite_MG_FD_204944 | JGI IMG/M metagenome (GOLD analysis project Ga0316208, IMG submission 204944) | Microbial mat bacterial communities from mineral coupon in-situ incubated in ocean water Damariscotta River, Maine, United States -... | ecosystem: Environmental > Aquatic > Marine >... | reverse complement strand
ATTGTGCATGGTTCGACGGTTGCCACAAATGCTTTGTTAGAAGGGAAAGGTGTCACCACGGCTTATATTACAAATTTTGGTTTGGCTGATGTTCTCTCTATTGGCCGCCAGACCCGTAAAGAACTTTATAACTTGCAGCCTGAAAAAACGGCTCCGCCAGTTGCAAAAAAATACTGTCTCGAAACAGGTGGGCGAATTTCTGCCTCTGCCGAAATCATTGAACCTTTAACTGAGTCACAATTAGATAAGTTGACTCAACAAATAAAAGAATTATCACCAAAGGCGGTTGCGATTAATCTTTTATTTTCATATTTGGATGATGAAGCAGAAAAACGTATTGCAAGCATTATTCCGGATTCGATGTTTATCTCACGCTCATCAGAAGTATTAGCAGAATATAAAGAATATGAGCGTGGCATTGCGACCTGGTTAAACAGTTATATTGGCCCATTGGTGCAGGATTATTTAAAACGTTTGCAAGATGCGTTGCCTGATACAACCATCGCAGTTATGCAAAGTGCGGGCGGTACGATTGCGGCAGAACTGGCAGGACAGCAGGCGGTACACATGTTGTTATCCGGGCCAGCGGGCGGTTTGGCCGCAGCAAAATTTATGGGTGATATCACGTCGCAAAAACAATTACTCACCTTTGATATGGGCGGCACATCAACCGATGTTGCAATGATTGATGGAGAACTACAGTTAACCAGTGAAGGTGAAATTGCAGGTTATCCTGTTGCGGTTTCAATGGTCGATATGCATACCATTGGTGCTGGTGGTGGTTCGATTGCAAGTATCGATGCGGGTGGTTTATTGCAAGTTGGGCCCGAGTCTGCCGGTGCTGATCCGGGACCGGCATGTTATGGCAATGGGGGAAAAGTCGCGACAGTAACAGATGCAAATCTAATTTTGGGACGCTTACGTGTCGATGCTTTTTTAGGCGGCGATATGAAATTAGATATAGCTGCGTCAGAAAATGTAATTAAACCCATCGCTAAACGATTAAAGCTCTCCATTGAAGAAGCGGCAGCCGGCATAATAAGTATTGCAAATGAACATATGGCGCATGCGTTACGAGTCATGTCGGTACAACGTGGAATTGATCCCGCTGATTTAAGTTTAGTGTCTTTTGGTGGTGCGGGTGGCTTACATGTTTGTGCATTAGCGGATGCACTTGCGATGAAAAAGGCGATGGTGCCACGTTATGCCGGTGTGTTGTCAGCATTGGGAATGTTAGTTGCACCACGGGCGAGGCAATTATCTCAAACTTTCAATAAATTATTAAATAAACTAAACAATGAAGAAATAGAACAACGCTTTGCTTTACTTTACCAGCAAGGCTTAGCGGCTTTAAAACAAGAAGGTATTTTAGAAAAAGATATGATTGCTGAATACAGTTTAGATTGTCGTTACCTTGGGCAGTCTTATTTCTTAAATGTGAAATGGTTTGATATTGAATCTGTAGTTACTGATTTTCAATTACTTCATAAAAAACGCTACGGACATGATCTGGCGTTAGAAGTTGAGCTAGTCAATTTAAGATTGTCGTTGAAAAGTAAAAAAACAGAAATTATATTACCGCTAGAAACTAAAACTGATATTAAACAAGAATCTCAGTTTGTAAATTTAGTTGGTATCGAAAAGGAAGTGCCAATATTTCATCGGGATCAGTTGTCTTATGGAGAAAAAATTATTGGTCCGGCTTTAATTACTGAAACGGTATCGACAACGTATATTGCGCCTGATTGGGAATGCGAAGTAGATAAAAGTGCTTGTCTGCTTTTAACTAAATTAGTCTGAGATTTATATAAGAAATGCATTGTTTTAAATTTGACTCGTCCAGTTTCATATCATCACTCATGAGATAGATATTTTCTATTAGTTCATCTACACAACGGGATTAATTTAAAATAATAAAAACCTATTTATTCGCAACCAAAGCCATTGCTTGATTACTCCAGATAACGGCATCGAAATAGGCTTTTTGAATGGTTGTTTGTTCTAAATCTGAAAAGGTCACATTACTCCAGTCCGCACGTTCAATCGCAATACAACATTTTAGTGATTCACCAATACTACCTTTTTGTTCGAGTAAAGCATCTTTAAGCTCAAGAGAAAGAGGAAGTTGTGCAATAACATCTTCCATTGGGCTGTCCATTAAGGCATCAATGACTGAAAAAAGTCCGGCGGTAAAATAGATGTTCTTCATACTTTTGTCAATATTAGCACCCAGTTCTTCACACATACGTGCACGAATAATTGCTATAACAAGTAGTTCATGAGGTTTGTCATCAATTTTAGACATCAGCATTAAGTTTGCTAAACTACGAATCGTATTTAAGCCCAACATAACTATTGCATGATGAATAGAATTGACTTCTCGCTGTAAAGCGAAAGCGGCAGAGTTAATGTATTTTAATAGACGATAAGATAATGCTAAATCCTGACTAATGAGTTCTTCGAGTTTTTCTATTTGCACATTTGGATCTTGTAATTGAGCTAACAGATTCACAATCGTTATTCTATTTGCAGGTGCACGCTGACCTTCAACAATTTTTGGTTTACAGAAAAAATAGCCCTGAAAATAATCAAAACCCAGTTCCTGGCAAAGTTCATACTCTTCCTGGGTTTCCACTTTTTCTGCCAGTAATTTAACATCATACTGACGTAATTTTTTCACATGTTCTCGTAAACCTTGCTCATCCAGCTGAAGAATATCAATTTTTATAATGTCGGCAATTTTAACTAACGGCTGCATTTTTTCATGATAAATAAAATCATCGAGCGCGATCATATAACCATTGACAGATAATTTTTTTACCGAACTAACGAGTTCATCGGTTACTTCAATATCTTCCAGAATTTCAAGGACAAGTTGATTGTGCAGGTCGGGAATTTTATTTTTGCTAATTAGAAAATCATAAGTAAGATTAATAAATGCTGGATGGTTACCGACGAGTTGTTGCAGGCCAATTTCAGTAAGCGCGTTAAGCATGACAATGGTGGTGGCATGGTTAGCATTGTGCTCACCAACAAAGGCTTCATTGTATTCGGTATTGCTACGCGAAAGTAATTCATAAGCAAAAACATTTAGTTGCTTATCATAAATTGCCTGTCGCCCAATAAATATGTTTTCCATAATCTGAAAATTATTTTAATAAAAAATCACTGGCAGATGCCCATTCTAATGCACTTAAATAACAACCCCGGATTTCATCAATCGATAATTTGTTGTAGTTAGCATTATTCCAGTCTCCGCTTTCATAGGCTAAAACACAACGTAAAATTTTTCCTAACTCGCCTTCTTTTTTAAGCAGTGCAACTTTAATATTTTCGGCTAAGGGTAAACCCTCTATCAACGAAGTCATGTCCTGATCCATTAACGTATCAATAATGGAAAATAAACCGGTGGTAAAACAAACGTCTTTATCTGTATTAACAAGCTGCGCAATATTTTCTGCCATTTTTGCGCGGATCATTGAAATAATTAAAAGTTCATGCGGCTTACCTTCTATTTGCGACATGGTAACGAGATTGGCAAGATTACGAATCGTGGTGCGTCCCAGCATCATGATGGCCTGTTGAATGGACTCCACTTCTTTGCCTATGCCAAATTGAGCAGAATTGATAAAACGTAAAACGCGAACCGACATGGTGATATCCTGGCTGATTGTTTGTGCCAGTTCCTCTGTGCTGCTTTCACTATCTTGTAATTTGGCGAGTAATTTTATAACTGCAATTTTATTCGCCGGTAATCTCTGGCCTTGAACAATTTGTGGTTTGCTAAAAAAATAACCCTGATAATAATCGAAGCCCAGTTCTTTGCAGCGCTCAAATTCTTCCTGTGTTTCTACTTTTTCTGCCAACATTTTTCGTTTGCCATTAGCAAGTTTTTTCACATGGGCTTCAAGTTCTTCATCGCTAAGTGCCATGAGATCAATTTTTATGATGTCAGAAATATCAACCAGTGACTGTAGCGATTCGCTATAAATAAAGTCATCTAAAGCAATGGTAAAACCTTCTTTTGAGAGTTTGCTTACCGCAGCAACAATACTGTTTTCTGCTTCAACATCTTCAAGCACTTCCAGAACCAGGCGATTTTTCAATTCCGGCATCGGTTGTTCAGCCATTTGCAAAATATGATTATGCGTGAGATTAACAAAAGCGCGGTGCGAGCCAACGAGTTGTTCCATACCAAATTCGGTTATGGCATTGATAATGACATTTGCCGTGGCGCTATCACCATCAATCACATCGGCCTGATTAACCTGTCCGGATCGAAATAAGAGTTCATATGCAACAACATTGAGTTGTGCATCATAAATAGGTTGCCGACCAATGTAGATATCGTCCATTTAAGCTGACTCTTTTGCCCTGATTAAAGAGAAGTTTAGGAAATTAATACACTCTTTTATCTATCGGATTAAAATGAAGTAACTTGAGATGTTTATGCGTGTATGTTTTTTAAGCATAAAAAAACCCGCATCAAAGCGGGTTTTCATAAAATTAAATAAATTGAGTAAAATCTACTTAATTTTGCCTTCTTTGTACATCACGTGTTGACGTACAACAGGGTCATATTTTTTCATTTCCATTTTCTCAGGCATGTTGCGCTTGTTTTTCATGGTCGTGTAGAAATGACCAGTACCAGCACTTGAGTTTAAACGGATTTTTTCACATACAGACTTAGCCATGATTTATTCCTTATACCTTTTCGCCGCGGGCGCGCATTTCAGCTAATACAACATCAATGCCTTTTTTATCAATAATGCGCATGCCTTTAGAAGTTAAACGCAGACGAACAAAGCGTGTTTCAGATTCAACCCAAAAACGGTGCGAATGCAGGTTCGGCAGAAAACGACGACGTGTTCTGTTTTTCGCATGAGAAACATTGTTTCCCGACATTGGGCGCTTGCCAGTTACTTGACAGACTCTCGCCATGATACTTCTCCAAAAATTCGTAAATTCAGCCTGGCCGAGGAATATCAAGGAATAGCCTCGGCGATAAAGAGCGGGGATTTTACGTAGATCAGGCTCAACATTCAAGTGAAACTTATTCAAAATGCGCGTTTATTGTCGATATGTCGCCCCCAAGCTGGTCTTGGACTAAATCATCTTTGTATTAAATCCAGCCTCGCTCAGAAAAAGCCACACATTCCCCATCCCCCACTACAATGTGGTCCAGCACTCTGACATCAATCAGCCCCAGTGCTTTACTAAGTTGTTGGGTGATATGCCGGTCAGCGGAGCTCGGTTCGGCAACACCGGAAGGGTGATTATGTGCCAAAATAAGCGCCGCCGCGTTATGTTTCAGGGTTTTCCTAACCACTTCGCGAGGGTGAACGCTTGAGCCATTGATCGTGCCCTGGAACAGAATCTCAAATTCAATCACGCGGTGTTGATTGTCCAAAAACAGGCAAGCGAAAACCTCGTAAGGTAAATCCCGCAAGCGGGCGGTTAAGTAATTTTGTGTTGCCTGCGGATTTTGCAGGAATTCACCCCGTTTTAGTGTTTCTTTTAGATGACGGCGAGATAGCTCCAGTACAGCCTGAAGCTGGGCAAATTTAGCCTCACCAAGACCAGAAAACTGGCAAAAGGCCGCTTTATCAGCCAGCAGTAAATTTCTTAATCCACCAAAATGAGAAATAATATCGCGCGCTAAATCAACGGCGGTTTTACCTTTGATACCTGTGCGCAGGAAAATGGCCAGAAGCTCGGCATCTGATAATGCATTTGCGCCCAGGGTGAGTAATTTTTCGCGGGGACGTTCCGATACTGGCCAGTCGGTAATTGGCATTTTTGACCTCCATGTCAACAATGGTTAAATGTTTAAGCTATATTATATAGTGTGCGGTGTGAATGTTCACTATCTGGTAGACTAAAAGCCATGCAACATTTAACAAATAAAAGAGTACTCCTCGGTGTGACGGGAAGCATTGCAGCCTATAAAGCGGCTGAGCTAATTCGCCGGCTACGAGAGGCAGGTGCTGAGGTGCGCGTGGTCATGACGGACGGCGCCAAAGCTTTTGTGACGCCACTCACTTTTCAGGCCTTGTCTGGTTTTCCGGTACATGAAAATTTACTGGATAAAGACGCTGAAGCGGCAATGGGACATATCGAACTGGCACGTTGGGCGGATGTTGTTTTGATTGCGCCTGCCAGTGCGAATAGTCTTGCCGGCTTAGCACAGGGCCGTGCCGATGAATTATTGAATGCGATTTGTCTGGCGGCAGATGTGCCATTGGCTATTGCACCTGCCATGAATAAAAACATGTGGGCTGATCAGGCTACTCAGGAAAATGTGCGGGTGCTGGCTCAACGCGGCGTATTATTTATTGGGCCGGATAGCGGCGAGCAAGCGTGTGGTGATATTGGTGAAGGTCGCATGGTCGATAGCGAAGCGATTATTTCTCGCTTAAGTGAATTATTTTCAATAGGTAGCTTAAGTGGTTTAACCGTTTTGATTACAGCAGGGCCAACGCGTGAAGCGTTAGATCCAGTGCGTTATTTAAGCAATCATAGTTCAGGAAAAATGGGTTATGCTATTGCTGAGGCCGCGGTTGAAGCCGGTGCAAAAGTGATATTAGTCAGTGGTCCCGTGAATTTAGCAACACCGGATCGTGTTACTCAGGTGAATATAGAAAGCGCCGCTGATATGGAAGCGGCGGTAAAAGACTATATTACTGAGTCAGATATTTTTATTGCCAGTGCAGCGGTTGCAGATTACCGGCCAGTAACAGTGCAGCAGGATAAAATTAAAAAGAAAGATGAGCGCTTAACATTAGAGTTAGAAAAAAATACCGATATTCTTTCAATGGTTAAATCTGCTTACGCAAAAACATTTTGTGTCGGTTTTGCGGCAGAAACTCAGAATTTAGAAAAGTATGCGCGTACTAAACTGAATCAAAAAAATATTGAAATGATTGCTGCTAATTTAGTGGGTGCTGCTGCAGATAAAACAGCGGGTACATTTAATAGTGACAGCAATGAGCTCAATGTTTACTGGCAAGGTGGTGAGTTAAAGCTAGAGCTAGGTAGTAAAACAAAATTAGCGAGACAATTAATTGCACTTATTGCACAACGTTATTCTTTGTATGAAGTTAACGGGCAAAATCATAACAATGTCATATCAATAAATAATAAATAATTGGAAATTAAATGCACAATATTAAGCTTAAAATTCTTGACCCACGTATCGGAAAAGAAATTCCTTTACCGGAATACGCAACAAGCGGATCGGCAGGGTTAGATTTAAGAGCATGTATTGATGGTCCACTGGAAGTTAAGCCCGGTGAAACACATTTGGTTCCAACAGGTGTAGCGATACATATTGATGATGACGCTATGGCCGCAGTGATATTACCGCGTTCAGGTTTAGGTCATAAACATGGCATTGTATTAGGTAATTTAACAGGTTTAATTGATTCAGATTATCAGGGGCAGTTATTTGTTTCTGTTTGGAACAGAGGGCAAGATACTTTTACATTCAATATAGCAGATCGTATGGCGCAACTCGTATTTGTTCCTGTTGTACAGGCAAAGTTCGATATAGTTGAAAGTTTTGATGAAAGTGAACGTGCTGAAGGTGGTTTTGGTCATACAGGTAAAGGCTAAAAAAATAGTTATAAATTGTTGGGGTAACAGTTTTGAGTAAAGCACAAAAAGCAACAACTAAGAAAAAATATAAACACACAGGCTTAGGTATAAACGCAATTAGTTTAGTCTCTTTTTTGATGTTTGTGATTGTGTTAACGGCAGGCTTATATCTTGGACAACAGGATCCATTACGTACTTTGGCATCGCAACGTCAAACTGTTGCAAATAACGTAACTAAAATGACGGTATTAAAGTTTGCCGATCAGGTAAATACTTACAGCCATGTTTTAAATGGGTTAGTAAAAGATCCGGCTTTAATTAATATATTCAGTACAAAAAATCTAAAAGCATTAGAACAACGTGCTACAGAAATAAAAGCGATGTTTCCAAAAGTATTGCGAGTGAGGTTATTAGCGGCAACAACAAATCAGCCAGATAAAACACAAGAGCCGCATTTTACTTTTGCATGCCTGGATTTACTGAATCAAAGTCGAAAAGACAGCTCGAATATTCATGTTGAAATGCATGAGATTGAAGGTAAACAACAACATATCGATATAATGCGCGCAGTTACTTTGCGCGGCACGGTTGTTGGCTTTGTTCAGCTCGCCGTTGATTCTTCTTTACTGGATGACTGGACTAAAAATGTTGCCGGTGATGCTTATCTGGAAATTCATCAAAAAATTGATGACGGTAAAAATTATTTAATTTCAAAAGCCGGAAAGGCATCTAAACAGGGTACGCATGCTGCTGTTGATATTCCTAATACGCATTGGCAGGCTGAAACATGGGCACCTTTTGAAGGTAGTGAGACGGCATTTAATCTTGGAATGTTGTTTGCCCTGGTTATGGGCGTTGTTTTATCAGGCATTGTTGTTTTTGTTCTACGCCAGCTACTACATAAAGAAATAAACAGCGATTTGGAAAAATACCTGCTGTTGATTACAGGAACGTTGAAAGGGGTGAAAAAGCATCAGTTTGATTTTAGTTTGACGGAATTTAAATTAGCGGCAGCTCAGGTTATGAACATACAGCTTGACCAAACAAATTTTGATCGCGAACGTGATTCTGATGGTAAAAAGGATAAAAAATCAACACAGGATTTTTTGCCTGATTCTGATCCGATGTTTATGGGAAAAGATTCAATTCAATTAGAAGAACTGGATGATATGGGTGAGTTTGATAATCTTGATGATACAACTCAACAGGAAAAGGTGGCTGAAAATAAAGTGCCCCCGGCTAACTTACCTCTTTTGCCGGAGGAAATTTTTAAAGCATACGACATACGAGGCATTGTTGGTAAAACATTAACCGTTGAAAATATTTTATTCATTGGTCATGCGATTGGTAGTGAAGCGATAGCACGTGGGCTCGATACCATTGTTTTTGCTCGTGATGGTCGTTTATCTGGACCGGAGCTGGGTAAGTCGTTAGTGACAGGTTTAATGGCGTCCGGTATTAAAGTGATTGATATTGGTATGTTACCCACTCCTACACTCTATTATGCTGCGGCAGAGTTATCAAACGGTACGGGTATTATGTTAACCGGTAGTCATAATCCACCCAATTACAATGGTATCAAAATGGTATTAGGTGGTGACACCTTATCTGGTGATGCGATTCAGTCTTTACGTCAGCGTGTATTAAATAATGATTTAACCGCGGGTGAAGGAACGTATTCAAATGAGCAAGTACTGGACAAATATATTAACCGCATAACCAGCGATATTACTTTAAAGCGTAAAATGAAAATCGTTATTGACTGTGGTAACGGTGTTGCCGGAGCAGTTGCACCAAAATTATTTACTCAGCTTGGTTGTGATGTTACACCGCTGTTTTGTGAAGTTGATGGCAGTTTCCCAAACCATCATCCTGATCCGAGTCAACCAGAAAATTTGGTAGATTTAATCGCCGAAGTTAAAAAGACAAATGCTGATTTTGGTATGGCGTTTGATGGTGACGGTGATCGTATCGGTGTCGTCAGTGGTGATGGGAAAGTGATCTGGCCAGACAGACTAATGATGTTGTTTGCTAAAGATGTTTTATCGCGTAATCCGGGTGCCAATATTATTTATGATATTAAATGCAGTAGCAATTTGCGCACAGTGATAGAAGAAGAGGGCGGTACTCCATTAATGTGGAAAACCGGACATTCACTGATTAAAGCTAAAATGAAAGAAACGAAAGCTCTGTTAGCCGGTGAAATGAGTGGCCATATTTTCTTTAAAGAAAGATGGTATGGGTTTGATGATGCACTATATTCTGCTGCACGATTACTTGAAATCATGTCCAATCAATTGCGTCAGGCGCGGGTTGTTTTTTCCAGTTTGCCTGACTCGATCAATACGCCTGAGTTAAAAATTAACATGGAAGAAGGTGAGCACTTCAAATTTATTGATAAGTTAATGAAGAAATCTGCAGAGTTTACTGATGCGGAAATAACGTTAATTGATGGTATTCGCGTTGATTATCATGATGGTTGGGGTTTGGTTCGTGCATCCAATACGACACCATGTTTAGTTTTGCGTTTTGAAGGTAAAAATAAAGCAGCAATGGCTAAGGTGCAGAAAAAATTCCGTGAAGTATTAACGAGTTTACAAGCGGATATTAATTTACCATTTTAAGTTATTGCTAAATAATTATTAAAAAAATTTTAAAAGAAAAATAACATGAGTTTAGAATTATCAGTTGCTACAAACATTGCTAATGTTTTAACAGAAGCATTACCTTACATTCGTCGTTTTCAGGGCAAAACTATCGTGATTAAATATGGCGGTAATGCGATGGTCGATGAATCTTTAAAACAAGGATTTGCCCGTGATATTGTTTTAATGAAACTTGTTGGTATGAATCCGGTTGTGGTTCACGGTGGTGGCCCGCAAATTGGAAGCATGCTGGCGCAAATTGGCAAAGAAAGTCAATTTGTTAAAGGAATGCGGGTAACAGATTCTGAAACCATGGATATCGTTGAAATGGTTTTAGGTGGTCAGGTTAATAAAGATATTGTTAACTTAATTAATCAGCAAGGTGGTCATGCTGTTGGTTTAACGGGCAAAGATGGTGGTTTGATTAACGCAAAAAAAATGCGTTTCAAAAATGATGCTCCTGAAATGAATACCACAGAAATTATTGATATTGGTCATGTTGGTGAAGTTGAAAGTATTGATGCTTCAATTATTCACATGTTAATGAAAGGTGACTTTATTCCGGTTATTGCACCAATAGGTGTGTGTGGTGACGGACAGTCTTACAATATTAATGCAGACATTGTTGCTGGAAAGATGGCTGTTGCATTAAATGCAGAAAAATTAATGCTATTAACTAATACCCCGGGTGTCCTGGATAAAGATGAAAAATTATTAACAGGATTAACGGCAGATCAGGTTCAGGCACTTATTGATAATGGAACGATCTATGGCGGGATGTTACCTAAAATTGATTGTGCAATGGATGCAGTTAAGTCCGGCGTTAAAACAGCACAAATTATAGATGGTCGGGTAGAGCATGCCGTTTTACTTGAGCTACTTACGGACGAAGGTGTGGGTACCTTAATTAAAGGGTAGGCACTATTAAAGGTTATAACTATGTCAGATACTGAAAAAAAACCATCACGCCGCCAGCAAATTTTGGAAGCACTGGCGCATGAACTTGAAATGCACCCGGGAGAGCGAATTACTACCGCAGGACTGGCACGTGCGGTTGGTGTATCAGAAGCTGCTCTTTATCGACACTTCCCCAGTAAAGCGAAAATGTTTGAAGGTTTGATTGAGTTTATTGAAGATAGTGTTTTTAGTTTAATTAGTCGTATTTTGAAAGAAGAAGAATCTTCGCTTAAACGCTGTGAAAATATACTTTCATTGCTGCTTGGTTTCTCAGAACGTAATCCGGGTTTAACACGAATATTAAGTGGTGAGGTGTTAACGGGTGAAACTGAGCGTTTACGAATACGCGTTAGCCAGTTTTATGAACGTTTGGAAACACAGTTAAAACAGGTCTTACGTGAAGGTGAAATGAATAAAGAATTAACGCTAACTATTCCTGTTCAGGCGCAGGCAAATTTATTACTTGCTTTTGTGGAAGGTCGCATTGTTCAGTTTGTGCGTTCTGGCTTTAAACGTTCGCCACTTGAAAACTGGAATAGTCAGTGGGCGTTACTAACTTCAATTTTTTCCTGAATTATACCTGGTTTTAGTTTTACTTTTTAACTCTTTAAAATGTTCTAAATCTTTGGCAAATTTTTCACGAATTGTTTTTTGTTCATTGCGCTTGGATTTAATCGATTTTTTGTTTTTCTTAATGCGATTTTCAATTACCTTAATATCATCCAGTACCGTTTTAGGTGGTTTTTTACCACGCCGCTCAATATTCGCTGCTCGTTTTTGAATTTTTTCAAGTTTTTTCTTTAATGCTTTATTATTGCTATTGGTAACAGTAATAATGCCTTCGATAACATTAACTTTGCTATCGCGTAACATATTAATGTCACGTTCACTGGTAAAGGTTTTTAATAAAATCGCATCTGCTTTCTTTTGCTCGGCAATTTTTGCATCTTCAATTTCTTTTAAATTAGTCAGGCGATCGATTTCATCTAATTCTGCTTTTGTTTTAGCTCGCTCCTTAACTTCAAGTACCCGACCGGATTTACCTCGTGTTTCAATTCTTTTTTGGGAATATTCAGGTGGTACAAAAGAGCCACATTCTTTTACACCTTCGTTATTTGTCCAGCATTTAAATTTTGCCGCCATAACCGGCTGCATTATTAAAAAACTGATGATGCCAAGAGAAGAAATCTTAGTAAGTGTTGAGACTATATTTTTCATAATGAATTGTTCTTTAATTAATTGGGTGCGTTAATATATCGACGTTATTTATATAAAGTAGCAGAATTAATGATAGACAGCATACTACTATTTCTCATTTCATTCATTGCAAATGCTTTTTCAGCATTTGCTGGTGGTGGAGCAGGATTGCTTCAACTACCTATACTTATTTTTCTGGGTTTGCCGTTTAGTGTGGCTCTCGCAACCCATAAATTAGCCAGTGTTGCTTTAGGTATCGGCGCAACAGGCCGACACTTTAGAGAAGGCAGTCTAAATTGGCGTTTTTCTTTACTTATTTTAGCCAGCGGCTTACCCGGTGTGATTTTAGGGGCGTTAGTTATTGTTCATGTCCCGGAACGACCAGCAGAATTAGCATTAGGATTATTAATAATGGGGCTGGGATTTTACTCAATATTGAATAAAGAACTGGGACAAGATGCTCAAAGTTTGCAACAAAACTGGCAACATCGCGTAGTGGGTGCACTGGTATTATTTTTAATTGGTGCTTTAAATGGCTCTTTAACCTCAGGAACAGGGCTTTTTGTCACACTCTGGTTAGTGCGTTGGTTTAGGCTCGATTATAAGCAAGCGGTGGCTTATACGCTGGTTCTCGTTGGCTTGTTTTGGAACGGAACAGGGGCTTTAACACTCGGTTTACAAGGGCCAATCCGTTGGGATTGGGTGCCCATTTTGCTGGTGGCCTCAGCGTTGGGTGGCTATACCGGGGCACATTTTGCGCTTACAGCAGGAAACCGCTGGATTAAACGGGTGTATGAGATGGTGACATTACTGGTGGGACTTAAATTGTTACTAGGGTAACTTTTATTCCGGCTCATGAGCCGGAATCCGAATTTATATCCCGTATTTTTCTCTATAGGCCTTAACCGCATCAAGATGGTTATTCAAGGCGGTATCATTTTCAAGGTAGCTGATTAAGTTTTCTAATTTAATAATGCTGAGTACAGGAATAGAATATTCCTGTTCAACTTCCTGAATTGCAGAGCGTTCACCGGACCCTTTTTCCTGACGATCCAGCGCGATAATCACGCCGGCTGGCTTTGCGTTAGCCGCAGCAATAATATCCATCGATTCCCGGATGGCTGTGCCGGCGGTTATGACATCATCAATGATCAAAATATCACCTTCAAGCGCTGCACCGACGATATTACCGCCTTCGCCGTGAGCCTTGGCTTCTTTGCGATTGAAGCTATAAGGTATATTTGTATTTTGGTGTTCATATAAAGCAACTGCACAGGTGGTAGCGAGCGGAATGCCTTTGTAGGCAGGGCCAAATAAGACATCAAATTTAACATCGCTTTCTTTAATTGCAGCAGCATAATACTGGCCAAGTTTTGCCAGTGCTTCACCGCTATTGAATAAGCCGGCATTAAAAAAGTAAGGACTGACACGGCCTGATTTTAAGGTAAATTCGCCAAAGCGAAGCACATCATTTTTAATAGCAAATTCGATAAAGTCTTTTTGGTAATCACGCATGATTTTTTCTCTCGATTTAATTGGGCTGAATTGATCATGATTGAAGATTCAGGTGCCGTATCAGGTCGTGTATGATACACGCTTTAAACATAGAATTGGATAACGAGTGATGCGAATTATTACAGCAAATGTGAATGGTATCCGTGCGGCGGAAAAAAAGGGTTTTTTTGAATGGGTGAAGGAACAGTGCGCCGACGTGATTTGTATTCAGGAAACCAAGGCACAGGAACATCAACTCGATGATAGTATTTTTTATCCTAAGGGCTACCACTGCTATTATTTTGATGCAGAAAAAAAGGGCTATAGCGGTGTGGCCATCTACTGTAAAACCAAACCCAACAAAGTGACAAAAGGTCTCGGTTGGCCACATGCAGACACAGAAGGGCGCTGGATTCAGGCAGAGTTTGATGGAATAACAGTCGCATCACTTTATTTGCCTTCAGGTTCGGCTAGCCCTGAACGGCATCAAGCTAAATTAAAATTTATGGAACAACTCTCAGAAGACATGAAAGCGATGAAACGCAAGCGTCGTGAGTTTGTGATTTGTGGTGACTTTAATGTCGTGCATAAAGAAATTGATATTACGAACTGGAAAAGTAATCAAAAAAATTCGGGTTGCACGCCAGAAGATCAAGCGTGGGTAACGAAAACAATAGATGAAATTGGTTATGTCGATGCCTTCCGTGAAGTGAATAAAAAAGCCGGTGAATATACCTGGTGGTCTAACCGCGGTAACGCACGTGCAAATAATGTTGGCTGGCGGATTGATTATCAATTGGTAACACCAGGATTAAAAGGTAAAGTGAAGAAGGCGTCTGTGTATAAAGAAAGCTGGTTTTCGGATCATGCACCACTGACGATCGATTATGATTTTGAAATAAAATAATTTTTATGCCGGGATTTATATGTCGCCACAAATAGATTTAAAACCTGAAACGAGCTGGTCGAACGCATTTAATATTTATTTAAATCGTCGGGTTTTATCGATGTTGTTTTTGGGCTTTTCTGCCGGCTTACCATTATTTCTTATTTTCTCAACACTATCGTTATGGCTGCGGGATGCAGGTGTTGATCGTTCTGCGGTAACTTATTTTAGCTGGGCAGCGTTGGCGTATTCTTTTAAATTTATCTGGGCGCCTGTCATAGATAAACTTCCGCTGCCATTTTTACATGGATTATTCGGTCGTCGTCGTAGCTGGTTGTTAGTGGCTCAGCTTGCTGTGATTCTGGCGATAGTTTGGATGGCGATGATTGATCCAGCAAAAGGGTTAAATGGAATGGCATTTGCTGCCGTTTTGTTAGGCTTTTCTTCTGCAAGTCAGGATGTTGTGATTGATGCTTATCGTATTGAAGCTGTTAGAAAAGAATTTCAGGCTGCAATGTCCGCCATGTATATTGCAGGATACCGGGTTGGTATGTTGGTATCAGGTGCCGGTGGACTATATTTAGCTTCTTATTTCGGCGCAGAAAATAGTTACAGTTATACTGCATGGCAGACCACCTATTTAATCATGGCCATTGTTATGATGATTGGTGTAACGACAACCTTGTTAATTAAAGAGCCTGAAATAAATAATAAAATAGACGTCTACTTGCATGACTTATCCGATTACTTACGCTTTTTTGTTATGTTTATTGTCATGGTGACTGCATTTATTTATGGCTATAAGATTTTTAATTTTGAATTATCAAATGACTTTGTTAATGAATTTTTGCGTTTAGTAATATCGTTATTGTTTGCCTTAGCAGGAATATATTTATTAGTGGTCTTAAATATTGTTAATCGACAAATGGTGTATTCCACATATATTGAACCAGTGGCTGATTTTTTTAAACGCTATGGTAAAGCAGCTATTTTATTATTATTACTGGTTGGTTTATATCGCATTTCAGATATTGTACTCGGCGTTATTTCAAATGTGTTCTATCATGATCTTGGTTTTAGTAAAAACGAAATTGCGACAACCACCAAAGTATTCGGCATTATAATGACGTTATTTGGTGGCTTTCTAGGTGGTTTAATGACCATGCGTTACGGTGTAATGCGTATTTTATTGTTAGGCGCTATTTTATCTGCATTCACAAATCTATTGTTTATGTGGTTAGCTCAAAGTGGTGCTGATATTGTATTACTGAGTGGCGTCATTGCAGCCGATAATCTTAGTGCGGGGTTGGCGAGTGCCGCATTCATTGCTTACCTTTCCAGCTTAACGAATATTTCATTCACAGCCGTTCAATATGCAATTTTAAGTTCGTTAATGACCTTATTTCCAAAACTATTAGGTGGTTATTCCGGCAGCATGGTAAATGAATTAGGCTATTCAAATTTCTTTTTAATGACCACGTTAATGGGCTTGCCGGTTATTTTTCTTATTTATTATTTAATGCGTAATAATTCTAATATAGTTAAATAAAATTAAAACAATTAATCTCGTTATAAGATTTCAAAGGTGACTAACATTTTTTATGGGCATTGAAACGTCATACATAGCGGCCTTTCTTGTTGGCCTTCTTGGTGGTGTGCATTGTATAGGCATGTGCGGTGGCATCGTTGGCGCGCTAAGTTTAGGTCTGGGGGGAGGGGCTGATCAAATACAAGTTAAATCAGCACAGCAAGATTTTATAAAAACCTTTCCTTATCTATTGTCGTATAACGCTGGTCGCATAAGTAGTTATACCTTCGCCGGTATTCTAATGGGCGGGATTGGTTGGCTAGGTAGCCATCTATTCACCTTGTATTCAATTCAACAAGCACTGGAAATACTGGCAGCGAGTTTTATGCTTGCGCTGGGTTTGTATATTTCAGGCTGGTGGAAAGGGCTTGCAAAGATTGAACACTGGGGTGGAAAGGTTGTGTGGAAACGACTTGAACCATTCGGTCGACGTTTTATGCCGGTAACATCATATCGACATGCTTTTTTACTTGGTTTAGTTTGGGGCTGGCTTCCATGTGGTCTGGTTTATAGCGTAATCATCTGGACCATCTCAACACAAAGCCCACTCGAAGGCGGACTACTTATGTTGAGCTTTGGTTTAGGTACGTTACCCAATTTATTATTGATGGGGGTGTTTGCTTCAACGTTACGGCAATTTATTCAACAGCCATGGGTGAAGCAAGTTGCCGGCGTTATGATTATGCTTTTTGCCGGTGTGATGTTTTATCGTGGCGTGATGTGAGTCGTAACAGCTTTAGTTTGATTTTTTTACAAATTCCGTCAGAATAACAATATGTTGTCCGTCTACTTTACCTTCAATGTGTTTCACATTATCAGCAACCAGTGAAATTCTACGAACAGCGGTGCCACGTTTGGCTGTAAAGTTTGCGCCTTTCACATTAAGATCTTTTGTTAGTATTACCGTATCGCCGGCTTCAATTACAGCACCATTACAATCAAGATGTTGAACACGCTCTTCCTTGCTTTGCCCTTCAGCCGTGGCCTGTGCCCATGCCAGGGCTTCATCATCTAAATAAAGCATGTCGAGTAAATCCTGTGGCCAGCCTTCACTACTTAAACGGGTTAATAATCGCCATGCCATAATTTGTACGGCAGGCACCTGGCTCCACATGCTGTCATTCAGGCAACGCCAGTGATTGGGATCCATTTTTCCCGGATCTTCAATCTGATCTTTACAAGTTTGGCAAATTAAGATGGATTGTTCAGGGTTGCCGCTAGATTCAGGCGGAACTTCGTAGATGGTAAGATTTTCCGTTGCGGCACATAATTCACATTTTGATTCACTACGAAGATGTAATTCTTTTACGGTGCTCATTTAACGATCTCAATTTTAAAAATGAGCATTATACAATCATTTAGTGTAACCAGTCATAGGTAACGACTGGCTACAATACTTTTCTAGTTGGTGTAAAACTCTTTTTTAAAATTAACAGTATATGTTTTAGCGGAACCTGTCGGTTGTACTTTAATTTTAAAATTGATGAGTTCTTTGTTGGTTACCCTGAAAGTAGAAATGTAATACGTTGCTTCTCCTTCTATTATTTCTTTAAACTCTAAGTGTTTTAATTGTGCGTTTAAATTAGTGCCGGTGCCTGTTACTTTGGCAGTCGCCCCTTTTCCTTTGTACTGCACGGCAATATTCAACATGCCTCGATTTTTACTACGTTTTATTTTATACGCGCGAGCAACCTCGGGTAATAAAATATCAGTGGGTAAAGCAGTATGATGAATAACGTAATCGCCAAACTTTGTAACGTTCTCTGCATTGCTACTAAACGGCAAACTTAAAAGTAGAGCCAAACCTAAAAAACGAGATAAAGTCATTGTGTTACTCCTTGTTATTGTTTAACTATAAATATAGACAATAACACGTGCTTTTGCTCTCTTGACAGTGTTATTAATTGGATAGTTCTACATTTTATAAGTGAAAAGGCCTGTCAAAAGACAGGCCTGATAATGGCAATTTATAAAGAAGGGGGATTAAGCAACCTGAGCATCATTTCCATTAGCAACAAAATCTTCAAGTGGTCGATTTAGCGTGTCCATCAACATATTGAGATCAGCAAGCTGGGTATTGAGTGCTTCAGCAGCTGTTTCCAGCTCAGTTATACGGGTCTGCAAGGTGTCGCGTGATTCATTAATTTTACGCAGACTTTCCAAACGTTTTTCCATCTGGTTTCTGTGTTCTTTAATGCGAGCAACCAGCGGTGCCATGCCTGCTTTACCCCAGGCTTCAACTTCCTGATGTGCCTGAAAGAACGTGTTGCGGGCGTGACTCACCATGGAAATAAAGAATTTCTTCACAACAAAGGCTTGTTCTGTTGCCGCCATTTTCGCGCTGCTGCGATAGGCTTCGGCTTCATGATTTAAACGCTCTAAATCACGTTTGTATTTACCCATACTAAATAGTTTAGGTTTTACATCGGTGAGCCCATGTTCTTTATTGAAAGAACGGTAAATAGTTTGTAGTAACATATTTACTTTATCGGCTTGTTGCGAGGCACCGGTAACCGTATTTGAAATGATGTCAAAGAACTCTTTCATGCCACCTTTTAGACCGTTAGTCGTCCAGGAGCCGGTCATTTCTTTTCGCGTTTTTGCCATCAGCTCATCTAGTTGAGTCAGACTTAATGCCTGCATGAGTTTTTGATGATTTTCAGTGAAGGATTTTTTATTGGCCTGAAAACTTTCTACGCTTTTGTGATAAATGGTTTGTTCTTCACGTGTTTTTTTCATTAAGTGACCAATAACATCTTCATTTTTGCCGCTTAAGCCATTAAGTTCATCGAGTTGCTTATTGGTATCATTAAGTCGGGATGAAATGAGGTTGCGAGATTCTTCAGCCATGCCGCCAATTTCACCAACAATGCTATTACGAACCAGCGTTTGTTTTTGCGGCAAAATATCCTTAGCTAAAATCGACTCTAAAGAAAGGATGTTACTTTTAGCCAGTAAGTCAGTGTCGTGTCGAATTTTAGCCAGCAAGCCTTTTTGTGCAGACACAGGGAATACATTTTCCAGCCCAATGTTTAGCATTTTAGCGGCAGAGTTACATTGCGTGGTAACGCTATTCTGAATGGCTTCGTCACTTTTAAGGTCGTCCCACAATGTATCGACTTTATTGAGTACAACAATACGACCGTGTTTCGCATCACCACCTAATGGTTGAACATTTTGCGTCCACATATCCATATCCGATTTAGTCACACCGGTATCAGCCGCTAAAACGAAGACCACCGCCTGAGCGCTTGGCAGCATGTTAATGGTGAGTTCAGGTTCATTACCCAGTGCATTTAAGCCCGGAGTATCAAGTATGGTTAAACCTTCTTTTAATAATGGGTGCGGAAAACTGATCAAGGCATGACGCCACATGGGTATATCAACCATGTTTTGATCTTCATTTTCACGGTATTCAGAAAGCCCGAGTTTTTCGGCAACGGGTAAAGGCACGCGTTTTGTTTTTACCACTTCCAGAAAGGCTTCCGCCATTTTTTCAGACGAACTGGTATCCAATGATATTGACGTCCAGTTAATCGGGTTCTTTTTGTGCTCCTGAATACTCATCTCTTCTAAACGCGTTTCAATGGGTAAAAGTCGGATATAGCTTTGGTTTGCTTCAGAATCAAAGAAAAGTTCGGTTGGGCACATGGTCGTTCGACCTGCTTCAGAAGGCAGTAAACGACGGTCGTATTCAGAGAAGAAAATAGCGTTAATGAGTTCAGTTTTACCGCGAGCAAATTCAGCAACAAATGCGATAGTGAGGTGATCCGATTTCAGTGCTTCAATTAGCTCATAAATTCGAATCTCAACCTCAGCCGTGCTCATTTTGTTGCCTTCAAGCCAGGTTTGGTATTTCTGGATGGCATCAGTAATATCTGACCGCCAACGTCCATATGCCTGCATTTGATCTGTAAAACGGTCAGTTGCCATGCTATTCCTAAATATTATGTTAACTAATTGATTATAGTAGTAATTTATAAATTAAAAGTGCGTTTTCTTATTTTCCTACACTTTATGTAGCATTATCTTAACAGAAGACGCTAACACTAAGAAATATAACGGCAAATTGGGAAATTAATTTAGCTTTATTCGGAAAAAAGCTGAAATAAAGTGTGATGTTAGTCTCAGTTTGTTTTTTTGTAGCTTTAATTCTGCATAATTAATGAGGACTTTCAATGCACTCCGGGAGCTTAACGGGGCTGAGGATTTTCACGCGTTTGTTTCGCTGATTTTCACCCTTAATAAGCTTTACCCGGGAAGGGGCAACCGCAAAAGTTTTTACTCAAAATTTGAGCAGGTATTTATTGGCTTGCATGTAAAGATACAGCATTAATTCATGATGACGCGTGCAGCCGGATACATCATCCCTTTCGCCCAATAGCCGATCGGATCAAGCAATAAAAGTTTAACCAACCACAACCCGACGATCGCGATCATGGGTGATAAATCCATACCTGACATCGGCGGCAGCAATTTTCTTGCCGGGCGTAATACCGGTTCGCTAATTTGATGTAACAAATTATTAACAGGATTATGTTGCCCTGGATTTATCCAGCTCAACAATGCCAATATAAATATTGAGAATAAAAAGACATAAAAGCCGAGTGAAATTAATTCAACAATGGCATACAACGTTAAACCCAAAATGTCGGGTGCTGGAAAATTTCGTAGTAACGTAATAATGAAAAATTCCAGCATTTGCAAAATCAGCATCACCAGAACCGAGGCCATATCAATACCGGCAAAACCAGGAATAAAACGGCGTAAGGGTTTAAGCGGAGGATTAGTGACTTTAATTATAAAGCGTGAAACCGGGTTATAAAAATCAGCTCGAACCATTTGCAATATAAGGCGTAGCATAATGGCGAGGATATACAAACCAAACAAAGTCGAAACTAAAAAAACACCGGCGTTACTTAAAGGATTCATGTTACTCACCTAACTCTTTTGCAAGCACTTCTGCGCGATCACGGGCAGCGGTCATTGCTTTGTTGAACATCTCAACCAACCCCAGCTCTTCAAATGTTTTAATGGCCTGCTCGGTTGTGCCGCCGGGAGAGGTGACCTGTTTTCTTAATATGGCGGGATCTTCTTCAACTTCAAGGGCAAGTTTGGTTGCACCAAAACCGGTTTGAATTGCTAATAAACGGGCAGTATCTGCTGAAAGTCCGAGTGCTTCGCCGGCTTTTTCCATCGCTTCCAACACCATAAAAAAGTAGGCTGGGCCACTGCCAGACAGCGCAGTAACGGCATCAAGTTGTGCTTCATCCTCAACCCAAACGGTGACACCCACCGCACGCAAAATAGATTCTGCTGTATCTTTTTGTTCCTCACTCACATGGCTATTGGCAAACAAACCACTGGCACCACTTAACACTAAAGAGGGGGTATTCGGCATAGCGCGAACAACGGCCTTATTTGAACCTAGCCAGCCATTCAAACTTTCACTCGGAATGCCCGCGGCAATGGTTAAATAAAGTGCCGCGTCCTTTGCTTTCAATGATGTCGCAACGGTTTTTAAAACCTGCGGTTTAACCGCAAAAACAACCACGTCACACTCATCAAGCAATTTTTGATTTTCAGAAAAGGTGGTGATTGAAAAGTCCGCCGTTAACGCATTACGGCTGTCTTCATTAAGCTCAGCCGCAAACAGCTGATTGCTTTTAACCCCGCTGGAAATTAATCCACCAATTAAACTGCGCGCCATATTGCCTGCGCCGATAAAGCCAATTTTTTGTTTGTTCATGATGATAATCCGCTAATAATTTAGAAACTATTAAACGCTGCTAAGGGGCTGGAGTCAAATCATTGCAAACTCGAGGCTGTTGCTCAGAGAGCAGATTTAAATGGGGGCGGAGGTACATGTGAACCCTTCTCTTTAATTTCTGGTTTTCTTATTCAGCTCTAAATTTATAAGGCGTTATTCTCTTTTGCCAAATATCGCAGTACCAATTCTCACCATAGTTGAGCCTTCGGCAATGGCCGCTTCCATGTCGTTGCTCATGCCCATTGAAAGCGTATCGAGTTTGATGCCTTGAGATTGTATTTCATCTTGTAATTCTTTTAATACGCGAAACGGTTTTCGTTGCTCGTTAAAGTTGTTGCTTGAAGCGGGAATGGTCATTAAGCCGCGTAATTGAATATTGGGTAGTTTGATAATTTGCCTGGCTAACACCAATGCTTCGTCACAATTGAGACCGGATTTGTTTTCTTCACCACTCACATTCACCTGGATGCAGACATTGAGTGGTGGTTGTTCAGGATTACGTTGTTCACTGAGTCGGCGGGCAATTTTTAAGCGATCTATCGTGTGTACCCAGTGAAAATTTTCTGCAATTTGGCGGGTTTTATTGGATTGAACTGGACCAATAAAATGCCATTCAATGGCGGATTCTGTGATATTTTCTATCTTAGACAGGGCATCCTGAAGGTAATTTTCGCCGAAATGGTGCTGATTTTCGGCAAAAGCGGATTGAATATCCTCAATTGGGCGTGTTTTGCTCACGGCTAATAGTTGGACTGAACCGGCTTGACGAAGATATTTTTCTTCTAGCGCCTTAATCTGAGTTCGAATAGATTGTATATTCTGTGCAATAGTATTTTGACTTGAATGCTTCATAATGCGATTGTACTTTAGTAAATTGGGCTTAAGAAGTGACTCGGACTACCGATACAGGCTATATATAGAGTTGCATATTGGCAGTCACAAATAACAAAATAAAAAAGAGACATCATGGATATTACCGAACTACTCGCTTTTAGTGTTAAGAATAACGCATCAGATTTACATTTGTCGGCAGATTTACCGCCGATGATTCGTGTTGACGGCGATATACGTCGCATCAACGTGCCTGCGCTGGATCATAAAACGGTACACTCCCTGGTGTACGACATCATGAACGATAAGCAGCGTAAGGATTTTGAGGAATTTCTGGAAACCGATTTCTCGTTTGAGATTCCTGATCTGGCGCGTTTTCGTGTAAATGCGTTTAATCACAACCGTGGAGCCGGTGCGGTATTTCGTACCATTCCATCAAAAATTCTTACTCTGGAACAATTGAATGCACCGCCGGTATTCAAAGAAATTTCAGATGTACCACGGGGGATTGTACTGGTAACCGGGCCAACTGGTTCAGGTAAATCGACTACCCTTGCAGGGATGGTTGATTATAAGAATGACTCTGAATATGGTCATATTCTGACTATCGAAGATCCTATCGAATTTGTTCACGAAAGTAAGAAATGTCTGGTGAATCAACGTGAAGTTCATCGTGATACGTTAGGCTTTAGTGAAGCATTACGTTCAGCGCTTCGTGAAGATCCCGATATCATACTGGTTGGTGAAATGCGTGATTTGGAAACCATTCGTTTAGCATTAACCGCAGCTGAAACAGGCCATTTAGTTTTCGGTACTTTACATACCACCTCAGCAGCCAAAACTATTGACCGGATTATTGATGTATTCCCCGCAGCAGAAAAAGGCATGGTACGTTCGATGTTATCGGAATCATTACGGGCCGTTATTGCACAAACACTGTTAAAGAAGATTGGTGGCGGTCGTGTTGCGGCACATGAAATTATGATTGGTACACCGGCAATTCGAAACCTGATTCGTGAAGATAAAGTCGCGCAAATGTACTCTGCCATTCAAACTGGTCAGGGTATTGGAATGCAAACACTGGATCAGTGTTTACAAGATCTGGTGGCTAAAGGTGTGGTCAGTAAACAGGATGCGAAAATGAAAGCTATGAATAAAGATGCGTTTATGTAAACATTTTTATTTTAGTTTATTAATTATCTCAAAAATTTAAGTAAAAGGTTTACGTTATGGAGTTTGAATCACTGTTAAAACTAATGGTGCACAAAAATGCTTCGGATTTATTTATTACCGCAGGTGTAGCACCAAGTTTAAAAGTTAATGGCAAAATTGGGCCAGTGACTCAGGCAACATTAACCCCGATTCAGGCAAAAGAAATTGTGATGGGCATTATGTCCCCTGCACAAAAAGAAGAATTTGAAAAAGAAAACGAATGCAACTTTGCTATCTCTGCTTCTGGTATCGGTCGTTTTCGTGTCAGCGCATTCATGCAGCGCAATAATGCCGGCATGGTCTTACGTAAAATTGAAACCACGATTCCGACAATGGAAGAACTTGGCTTACCGCCTATCTTAAAAGAACTCGCCATGACCAAACGTGGTTTGATCATGTTTGTGGGTGCAACTGGTTCAGGCAAATCCACATCACTTGCTTCAATGATTGGTTTTAGAAATAAAAATTCTACCGGTCATATTATTACCATTGAAGATCCGATTGAATATATTCATCATCATGAAGGCTGTATTGTGACTCAGCGTGAAGTGGGTCTGGATACAACCTCATATGAGACGGCATTAAAAAACACGTTACGACAAGCGCCCGATGTAATTCTGATTGGTGAGGTGCGAACCCGGGAAACCATGAATCACGCCATCGCTTTTGCTGAAACAGGCCACTTATGTTTAGCAACATTACATGCCAACAATGCGAATCAGGCATTGGATCGCATTATTAACTTTTTTCCTGAAGATCGTCGCAGTCAGTTATTAATGGATTTATCTTTAAATACACGTGCCTTTGTTGCACAACAACTGATTCCTACTCCCGATGGGACGAGTCGGGTCTTATCAGCAGAAATTATGATTAACTCACCTTTAATGGCGGATTTGATTCGTAAAGGTGAGATTGAGAAAATGAAAAGCTTAATGGCCAAGTCACGTAATATGGGTATGCAAACATTTGATCAGTCATTATTTGATTTGTATAAGTTGGGTCAAATCACGTATGAAGATGCAATTAACTATGCAGATTCGGCTAACGAACTGCGTTTGATGATTAAACTGGGTGATAGTAAGGGTGCCGGAGCAGATTCACTTGCTGCTTCTTTAGATGGCGTCACAATTCAGGAAACAGAGTAATTGTTAAAAAGAGATATGTTTATAGCTATTGGCTGTTAACCGGATAAAAGTGATGACCTCATCTTTTTTGGCCTGTAATTTGTGTACCTGATACTCGCCCGGGATGATATTATTAATTTGAAATTTTCCCGGTTTTTCTAGCACGGTATAGTAAGAGCTTGCGATTACAGCTAAACGTGCAGTCATCCATGGATGAAGATCGCAAGCGACATCAAAAATACCTGTTCTTGGTATAATTTTCTTGACTGTTTTATTTGTTGATGGTGTTGCAACATTAAATAGCGTCATATTATTTTCTGAAACATGTGTGTTATGAAATATGGGATCGTTATTTTTTATTTCTAAAATACTTCCCTTTTGAACGACCTGAAAGGCGGGTTCAAAATTATTGTTATTACTGATTATTGAACGGTGTTTTTTTAATGGATTTATATTTGGTTTGGTTCTTGAAAGCGGTTCAAGATAAATAACGACAGGCTGTTGTTCTACAGATATGACATCTCCTTTTAACGTTGCATATTCGTCAGCCATCGCTGTATTTGAAGCAACAAATAAAATAATAATAATTTTTTTATACAGAAGTAGATTTAATAAAGTAAATAATTTTTTAATCATGGTTTCACCGCGGTTTTATAGAGTTTACTCATCAATAATGTTGTAATTTCTTTAGCGGACTTAGGTTTGGATAAATAGTAACCCTGACCCCGACCACAACTTAACGAATTTAAATACCGGAGCTGTTCCTCAGTTTCTATACCTTCAGCAACAACATCCATACCCAGACCATGTGCCATGGTGATAATTGTTGCTGCAATCTGCACATCATCTTTATCTTCCGGTATTCCCATTATAAAGGAGCGATCAATTTTTAAAGTATCGATTGGTAATTGTTTAAGATAACTAAGGCTGGAATAACCGGTACCAAAATCATCAATAGAAAATTTGACGCCTTGATTGGTTAATTTATCTAAAGTATCTTTTACATTATCAGTGATATTCAAAAACATTCTTTCTGTTATTTCTAATTCTAACTGTTGTGCAGCCAGGCCGGTATTTTGTAGCGTTGATGTAACACTTGAATAAAGTTTTCCATAATCAAACTGTAAAGAAGAAACGTTTATAGCAAGGTGCAGTTTACCGAAGCCCTGAGATTCCCATTCGACAACTTGTTGGCAAGCTTTTTCCAGGACCCAGTCACCAATTGGAATAATCAACCCGGTTTCTTCAGCAAGAGGAATAAAATCATCGGGCATAATCAACCCATGTTTAGGATTTCGCCAGCGAATTAAGGCTTCCACGCCAGTGAATTTTTGATCGTTAAGATTAAAAATAGGTTGATAGTGTAATTCAAACTCGTCATGCTCAAGAGCGTAGCGTAAGCGTGTTTCCAGATTGAGTCGTTGCTGAATGCGCTGAGTTAATTCCTGATTATAAAACTGGTAGTTATTGCCGCCCTGTTCTTTTGCATGGTACATGGCAGCGTCAGCATATTTTAGCAGGTTGTCGATATTTTCATCATCATTAGGATATAAAGAGACACCAATGCAAACAGATGAAAATATTTCTGTAGAATTAATTTCTATTGATTTGACAAGGCAGTTCAACATGCGCTCTGTAACATGGTTAATGTCAGATAAGTCTGTAATATCCTGTAAAATTGCAACAAACTCATCACCACCAAAACGATGGATAGAATCTTCATCACGCAAGCAAGCTTGTAAACGGTTTGCAATTATTACTATAAGTTGATCGCCAGCATCATGCCCCAGTGTGTCGTTCACTGTTTTAAATCGATCTATATCTATAAAAAGCACGGCCATTGTATTTTTTTTGCGGCGTGCTCTGCCAATTGCAATTTTGAGATATTCTAGCAATGAAATTCTGTTTGGTAACCTGGTTAAAGGATCATAATATGCGAGTTCATCAAGCTTACGTTCGGCTTCTCTTCTTTCATCAACTTCTAATTGTAATTCATGAGTACGAATAGCCACTTGTCGGTTCAATAATACGGCGAGTCCTAACATTATTATGACAACACTAAATAAACCTGCCGTAATCCAGATTAACCAACGATAAGAAGTGGAATCAGAATTTTGATTCATCCAGCGTCGTATCGACGTAAAGTATACCGAATCCTTATCGGCTTTATAGGCACGTAATTGCTGGTCAATAACATTAAGTATGACTTTGTTATCTGGGTTTAATGAGGAGTAATGAATATTAATAGGGTTAAAAATTATTCCCGTCTCTACAAGATGATACTTATTTGCATTAAGTGCACCAAATAGACGGTTGGCAACACCTGCTTCTATCTCACCAGCCTGTACACTTTTCATTACATCTCTAAAATTATCCAGCTCGACGATTGTGACATTTAATCCGAATTTGTTAGCCAGCTTGCGAAAAGCACGATCATGAATATTATTTTTCATTACCCCAATCCGTTTACCTTCCAAATCCAGGAGTGAGGAAATTTTTGAATCGGGTCGGGTGTAAACAAGCCCCCAGTTACTAATGAGCGGGTTTTTTGAATAGGTATATTTTTGAGCACGCTTATCGGAATAAGCCATCATAGACATGATATCAATTTTTTCGTTCTCCAAATCTTTAAGCAGACCTGAGAATGAGTTTTCTATAAATTCAAGCTTCCAGCCTTTTTTATCTGCAATCGCCTGTAGAGTATCAATTGATATACCGCGCCATTGTCCTTGTTGATCTTTAAAAGCAACAGGCGGATTAGGAAAAACACCGACACGGATCTCCTGACCCGGAATATTTTTAAGATCCCGGGCCGTGACCGAAGTGATGGAGAGAAATGTAAGAACGAAGATAATGGCTAATCTAAGCGTTATCAAAGTGGTTTCCACCTAATTATAATAATTGTTCGAAGTATATTAGTTAGAGAATGTAGTGTTTGCAATATACATAATTGTGTATGAGTGTGTTGGATCAGGAAAAGACACTGTATGCATCAAACACAGGGCCATCAACACAAACGCGTTTCATAGCCGGGCCTTGTTCCGTTTGAACCTCAACCACACAACCGGCGCAACCACCAACGGCACATGCCATAAATTCTTCGAGTGATACCTGACAAGGCAGCGCAAATTCTTTTGCTAATTTGGCAACGGCTTCTAACATAGGATGCGGGCCGCATGAATAAACTTCGACTTGATTAAGTTGTTCTTTGCTTAAAGACTTTAACCAGTGACGCGCAAGGTCTGTGACATAACCTTCATACGTTCCCGCATAACCTTGTAAGCTGGCAAGGCGTGAAGGGATATTCCACTCATCTAATAAAGGCATGGATGCAATCACCCCATCAGGCATGCCTGAAACCATAATTTCTGAGGGCTTAGTGGTGAAAGGAAAAGGTACTTCTGAACCTAGAATAACAAAGGGTTCGTAGTCTTTTTGTTTATAACAGTGTTCTGCAATAAACACCATCGGTGGCATACCCACGCCCCCCCCAATTAATAGTGGACGTTTACGCTCGGGTTTTATTTCGAAGGCTTTTCCAATAGGTCCAAGAATATTTATGTTTTCACCCACTTGTCGTTCTGCAAGTAAGGCAGTGCCTTCACCGAGTTTTTTATATAAGAAATCAACCCACCCCTGTTCTTTACTCACGCGCATGATAGAAATAGGACGGCGCATAGG
>Ga0316208_1001007_pt1 | contig 28988 bp, 28 predicted proteins | sample 3monopyrite_MG_FD_204944 | JGI IMG/M metagenome (GOLD analysis project Ga0316208, IMG submission 204944) | Microbial mat bacterial communities from mineral coupon in-situ incubated in ocean water Damariscotta River, Maine, United States -... | ecosystem: Environmental > Aquatic > Marine >... | reverse complement strand
CATAATTTCAGAGGTGCCCCCATAAATGCGCTGTACGCGACTGTCGGTAAAATGATGAGCAATTTCATATTCAGCCATAAATCCATACCCCCCATGCAACTGCAAGCATTGATCGACAACACGGCCTTGCATTTCGGTTGCCCACAATTTTGACATGGCGCCGCTTGCGGGGTCTAGTTCACCCTTCAGGTGGCGTGTAAGACACTGGTCAATGAAGGCCCAGCCAACTTCCAGTTCGGTTTTCATTTCGGCCATTTTGAAACGAGTATTTTGAAATTTCATAATTGGGCGGCCAAACGCTTCTCGCTCCTTCACATACTTGAGTGTAATATCAAAAGCGCGCTGCGCCCCAGCCATAGCAATCACAGCAATAGAGAGCCGCTCTTGCGGAAGCTGTTGCATTAAATACATGAACCCTGCGCCCTCTGCCCCAATCAAATTGGTTGCTGGCACACGAACATCATCAAAAAACAGCTCAGAAGTATCCGATGAATGTTGGCCAATTTTCTCGAGGTTGCGACCACGTTTGAATCCATCACGGTCTGCTTCCACCACAATGAGACTGACACCCTTGGCGCCCTCTTTTGGGTCTGTTTTACAGGCGACAATAACAAAATCGCAGTTTTGACCATTTGAAATAAATGTTTTGCTCCCACTGACGACAAAATGATTGCCGTCCATCTTGGCCGTTGTTTTCATGCCTTGCAGGTCACTGCCGGTGCCAGGCTCTGTCATGGCGATCGCCCCCACCATCTCGCCAGTTACCATTTTGGGCAGAATACGGTCTTTAAGGTCATCAGACCCAAAATCAAGAATATAAGGTGCTACAATATCAGAGTGTACTGCCAGTGCTGCACCGCCGGCGCGCCCATAAGCTTGCTCTTCGTTTATAATGCAGTTGAGCCTATAGTCACCGCCTACACCCCCATATTTCTCAGGAAGCTGGGGGCATAAAAGGCCTGCCTCCCCCGCCTTGTTCCAGAAGGCGCGCGGCACCTGACCTGCTTTGCTCCATGCCTCAACATTAGGGGCGGCTTCCTGTTCGTAGAATTTACGAATGGAATCCCTGAAGATATTGTGTTCTTCATCATAGATGGCACGCTGTGATAACATTGACTACTTCCTCTTAAATGCCCGCTGAACAGGCTATACTGTCTAAGATGGATTAACCGGAAGAATTGTCAAAGAGTGAAATTCAGAAGGGTATTCACAAAAAAAGGGCCTCTAGGCCCTTAATTCTAATGAATCCTCTCATGATTTAGCTACTCTGCTGTGCCTCTCGGTAGGAGCGAATGGCTAAATTCATCTGGTTTTGTAATTCACGGCGGGTGTCATGTAAATCTGCCAAATCTTCATCCCAGCGCACCTTCTGTTCTTTTGTCATAAAAGGTACAAGCTTAACCGCTCGCAGGTCCATACAGGTCAGATATTCATCAACCTTGGCTGAATAGGAAACAACAGCATTTCTGGCAGACCGGATCTCATCCGCTGTGGCTGCAGCACCATCAGGAATTGCAGGTTGATCGAGTGGTGGTTCACCACAATCTTCTGAAAATGAAGGACTTGTCGCAAAAACTACGGCAAATATCATTCCAAGGAGCTGTTTCTTCATCCGTTTAACCCTTTATATCTCTCAATAGTATCAAGCATTATAATAAATTCAGCGCTGCTATAAACAACAAGCTGCATAGTATAATATATGCAGCTTGTTGTGAATATAGACTGAACTAGGCTATTTTTTGGCAGCGGCCTTTTTCACAGGAGCTTTTTTCGCGGCAGGTTTAGCCGCAGCTTTTTTTGGTGCTGCTTTTTTAGCAGGTGCTTTTTTAGCTACCGTTTTTTTAGCGGGAGATTTTTTCACAGGAGCTTTTTGTGCAGCAAGCTTGTCTGCCGGTGCGGTTACTGCTGCCGCCGGCTTTTGTTCTGCAGCGGCTGTATCCTGAGCGGCGCGTTGTGCCTCAATTGCCTGCTGGCGTTGTTCGTCTTCCGCTTTGGCCTGCTCAGGGAACAATTGACGGAAAAGGGCGTTTACACGTCCCGCTACATCATTAATAGCTTTTGCAACAGCAGGGAGATTGTAGGAAACGCCGCGGAATGTGTAAATTTGAGTAGCCGGATTGTAACCACGATAAACACAGTCATCTTTTGGGGCATGTTCGCCGAGAGAGGCTGTGTCGCCTACAAAGTCAAAAACAATTTTTTCGCCTTTTGTTGAGACAATCCACTCATCAGTTTTTTCATCAATGCGGTCCCATATTTCGGAGAGACGGCGATCATTAAGAGCATGTTTTTCACCAAGCTGGAGCGCTTTACGAAGAGATTCGCCGCGATTGCGCGCACGAGCGCGTGTAGGCCAAAGTATGCTGGCAATATGACTTGCAGGTAGCATAATCATTTGGCCACCATATAGGATGCCTTGGCCTTGTTGGTTATTAAGCGCTTGGCTAAAGAGGTCAAATGAGGCCTGCGCATGCATACATTGGTTACGCAATTCATGGATATAAATGGCGAGCGTGTTCTGATCCATAATAGTGTTTCGCTTTTCTTTGCACTGATCGTTAAAACTATGAGTTCTTAATGTGTGCCGGCCCCTCCCAAAACAGAGACTACAGTCACTCGAATGCGAGCGATAGCACAAGCCTACGGTGCTTGCTAGTGTGGAATCTTGCCAAACACACCCATTTTGCGCTAAAATAGGTGTTGGGTATATATTTGGGGTGCCACCACATGGCAGATGCTGCTTTGGCAACATCGTCGCGCGTAGCGACGAATGTATCACGATCTGAGCGTTCCTCTGGACGAGGGCCGATCAGTCCTGTACGCCCTGTTTCCGAAACAGATGCCTTTCAGCGTAACCTTGAGACCCCTGCATTTAATCGGTCGAGTACTGTGCTGTCTGCTGCTACAGAACAAGTCTCAGGCAGTAGTTTATTATCTACAGGAGTTGAGAGATTGCTGGCAGAGACGCGTACTCAGGAAGCTGGCGCATCTTTCACGCCGCCCTCCCGTATTAGTTTGGCTCTGAATAGTTATGTAACAACACAAGCCAAAGTCAGGGATACCATCCGGGACAATCAGCTTTTAGGTCACAATGGGGCTGCCGCTGTATTAGGCGAAAAAGCGCAAACGCCTGCACTTTCTGTTAGTTCAGCGTAAACTTTAACTTTAAATGGAGAGGTTACTTGGCGGATAGAGAGGCACTTGTGTATCTCTAAGGGATTTTTATTTTCGCAAGGTACTTGTGATAAGACGTATCCAGCGGTCGACTCGTTCCTGATGGCTTTCGCGGTTAATGGTGCCTACAGGTTTAAAGCAATAGATTGCAATTTTACTTGTATATGCGGAGTCTTCCAGAATTCGAATCGACACAACTGTTGGCATATGCTCCCCCGGAAGGCGCTCAAGGAAATCAAATTGGCTGTTGGGAATATCAAACCGGTGAGTTCGAATCGTTGGCATTGCCTCGGCAAAATCAACAATTGCTTGTCGTAAGGTTGTTGCGTCAACATTAAAGCTTTCTGCTGGGCCGTCAGCTTGCGCATTCGTGCAGAGAGTTTCCGGGCATAAAAGATAGCCATCTTGGCTATTAGGATGGTCAAGGCTCATAAAGTTTGTCGGGGGCAAAGTACCCTCACTGCCCCCGAAAATGGCATCTCCCTTACCCATTTGCACATAGAGATAAAGTGCAAGCAGGCCGGTAACCACAATGAGGCTTAGGCCGAGTAAGAGAGAGCGGATTTTATTCAGCATAGGGAATATTATTAACCTAAAATGGAACCAAGTTGCATGGCTAGGCTCATATCACCCTCCACTCGCAATTTACCAGTCATAAAGGCCATTTGTGGGTTGAGGTTGCCTTCGGCGATTTGCACAAAATTATCCATTGTCACCTTTACGGTACAATCAGCCTCGGTGTCTTCATTATCTACAACTGTTGGTGATGCTTTGCCATCAATACGAACAATACCATCATCCCCAAAATCAAACTTAATAATAGCAGCGATCGGTGAGTGGGCCCCTACACGGCCCCGAATTTCGTCAGTAATTTTTTCCAGTGTCATTTTGCAGTATCTCCCTTAACAATGCGGAGGCATATTGGACTGATTAGTCTAGAAATCAATGATATTGTTTTTAATTCTCAGTATTTTTTTCTTTTAATTTATTAAGTAACCCACCAAGGCCTTTCTCAAGCTTGCCTTTTGCATCCCCCGCCAGATCCTTAATTTTTTGCGAAGCACCCGCAGCAATCAGAGCTTTTGTGATTTGTGGTTGCAGAGTGTTCATGATGTGGCGAGCAACTTCGCTCGGGGCGACCCCTTTTTCGTCTGTTCCAATGTCTGTGAGGGTGAAGTCGGCAAGGTTTAAATCTTCATCCAGTTTGATCATACCATCAGTTTTGGCCAGTATTCTGGGGGCTTTCACTGAGAGGCTGCGAATTGTAAGGGTGATTTCTTCTTCTGCTGCAGCGGCACCGCCCATTTCAGGCAAGGTCATGCCATCCTGCAAGGCCTGAAAATTAGTTTTACCATCAAGGTGCCGAACATCAAATAGCGGCGCATCCACTTCAATGGTGTCAATAATAACATGGTTGGACATCAGGCTTTTTGGCTCCAGTTTCATTTTAAAACCACTCACCTGCATGAGAGAGCCTTCACCAAAGCCTTTAGGCTGTCCGATGCTGAAATCTGTAACAGAGACATTACCGGTCAGAGGAGATATAGAAACACTGCCCACATTAACTCCGACATGGAGTGTTTCCGGACCAGCAGTTTCAATGCCGGTTTTTACAATTTTGTCCAGCTGGATGTATGCAAAAGCAAGTGCAACAACCACTAATAGTACAAGTGCCAGTAAAATTTTTTTCATCGAAACACCTTTCCCCAAAATAGAATACTTTAAACATTATGATGGCATCGTTTTACGGGTTTGTTAAGGAGCAACATACGTAAGTCAAATAATTCTCTTAACGTAGCCCGAGCTTTATGCCAGCATAGCATAAATTTAGGCAAAAATATGAATAGGATGATGGGTTTATGGCGCCAGTCACGCAGATCCTTCTAATAATTTCTTACGCGATCCTTGGGGTTGCTACAATGAGCATCCCGCCGCGGTTGTTTGGTATGGATGCTCAGGTGTCCGGTTTTCTTGGGATTATGGTCTTCTTTGGGGGCTGGCAGTTGCAGAATTGGCTTACCGTCAATAAGACAAGCGCCGATGCGAAGAGGCGGCTCGAACAGTTGGAAGATGTTACTCATATATTGAGAAAAGACCTTGAGCGTACGCGCCGCGAAGTAGCAAGCCGGGGCCGTGAAGGTGAAGAGGTGAATGAGCATCTAGTTTCCGAATTAAAAGTATTGCAGACACTCCTGAGCCAAGTCTCTAAGAAAGAGTTTGAAATTAAAGGGGTGCAACCACAGACTGATATTCCAGCACCAACAACTGAGGAAGCGATGGAGCTCAGTGCAGACCATAAACCTTCCCAGAGTAAGTCAAAGAAAAAAGAACCTGAAGAAGATGATTCTTTCACAGAAGAAGAATTGGAAGAGTTAGACCTGACCCCAGAGGAGGCTGCTCTTGTTGTGATGGATGATGAGCTCGCTTCTGATGAAGCTTCGGATGAGGACGGACACCCTAATAAGACAGATCATGAAACGCAGTCTGTATCAGGCTCTAAAGCAGCTTCAAACAAAAAACCTGTGCCAGGGAAAAAAGCCCCTATCAGGATTATTAAAAGAGAAGATCAGCTTCTGTCAGTGGTCCGTAGTGCTTTATCAGAAAACCGCGTAGACCTCTATTTACAGCCAATTGTAACGCTACCCTCAAGAAAAACGGCTCACTTTGAATGTTTCTCTCGGGTACGGGACGAAGAGGGTAGGATCATTCTACCGCGACAATATATGAATGTTGCGGAAAGCAAAGGGCTGATTGGGACAATTGATAACCTTTTGTTGTTCCGGCTTATTCAGTTGGTTAGGCGCCTTGGTAAGCGGCGACCGGATCTTAGATTTTTCTGTAATATGTCACGGTATTCAATGAATGATTCTGAGTTTTTCCCTCAGTTCATTGATTTTATGACCTCAAATGAAGAATTTGCCAAACGGCTGGTTTTTGAAATTTCACAATCAGATTTTAATACTCTCGAAGGTGATGTTACAGAACGACTGACGACATTAGGGCGTAAAGGATTTGGTTTTTCTATGGATATGGTTGCCGATTTTGCCCAAGATTTTCCTGCTCTGGAAGATCAAGGGTTCCAATTTATCAAAGCAGATTTACGAGATTTGTTAGCGGCGCACCCTGAAGCGGGGGATGTTGATGAGTTTAAATCTTTCATAAGGCGTAAAGGCATGCAATTGATTGCCAGCCGTATTGAAAGCGAATCTGCGGTTGTGCAGGCGCTTGATGCACGGGTGGAATTTGCGCAAGGATATCTTTTCGGAGAACCCTCAGCTGCTAGTGAGCTTAACAGAGAACTCTAGGACCCTATGATATGCCAAACCGGGATGGTAGCACGGTTACCCTTGTAAAAGGGCTGCAAGATATTATTGACGATTTTGATTTGATTATCTGTGATTTATGGGGTGTTATCCATAATGGTATCACCCCTTATGTATCTGCGGTGTCAGCGATCCGTGCGGCGCGCGCAAAAGGTGTACATACAGTTTTTTTGTCTAATGCACCGCGCCCCCGCACCCATGTTAGGCAGCATTTGCTGGATATGGGCGTGCCTCAGGAACTTACTGATAATGTTGTCACATCAGGGGGATTAGCACGCGATGCTGTGCGTGCAGAATTCGCGGGTAAAAAATTATATCATTTAGGACCACATGGAGACAGGAATACAGTTGAGGGTTTGCCGATCATTGAAGTTGAAAACCCTGATGATGCTGATGTTATTCTCGCGACGGACATGGATTATGGTCGAGTGGAAGACCATCGGAGCTGGCTTGTTACGGCAGCGGCAAAAAAAACCCCCTTTCTGTGTGCTAATCCTGACAGAGTAGTTCATGTCGGGGAACGCTTGTTGCAGTGCGCTGGGGCTGTTGCTGACTTGTATAGTTCAATGGGCGGGCCTGTACGGTGGTTTGGTAAACCAACGCAGGCTGCACTGGTTTCGTGCCTTGTGGAAGCGGGGATGTCGCCCGGTACCGCCCGTAAACGTGTTCTCATGATTGGGGATAGCCTGCAAACTGATATGGCGGGGGCTGAAGCAGCCGGTTTTCAGGGCCTTTTCATCGCTGGGGGTATTCACCGGGAAGAATTTCCAGCTCTTGAAGCGGCTGCAATAGGGGGGACCGTCCCCGTGGCAACTTTTCAAAAGTTATTTGGGGTAAATAAAGCTGTACCAAACGCAGTTATGAAACGGCTTGTTTGGTAAACAGCAACATATTAACTAAAAGGGAGACTTTCCTAGTGAGATCTTATCTAGGGAGATTTAACTAAAGAGGGCATCAATATCGTCTTGGCTAACCTCTTCACCTGCGGGCATGTCGGCTGCCTCTGCTTCCTTCTTCGGTGATTCTTTAGGAGCCTCTTTCTTAACTTTGGCTTTTTCTGGCTCAGCTTTAGCTTTTTCGGGTTTAGCTTTTTCAGCTTTCACCTTTTCAGGTTTATTTTCTTCTTCTGCCGGCTCTGCTTCTTTGGCTTTGTCTGCCTCTTTAGCAGCGTGGTCTGCCATAGGGTCAAAGTCTTCCTCAAACATCGAATCGAGCTGTTTTGGGTTAACGGCTTTTGGCGGTTCAGGTTTTGGATCTGGTTTAGGGGCCGGGGCTGGTTCTGGAGTAGGTTCTGGAGCCGCTGCCTCTGGTTCAGGGCTTGGCGCCGCACTTGCCACTCCACCCATCAAGGCGTCCACCTCAGTTTGGTCAATACCCTCGCCAGTCAAAGCAGGGCCTGAAAGAAGTGATTCTTCCTCAGACTTCGGCTCTTCGTTAGCCCGGGCTTCATCAATGTCAGCCTCCGTAACGCCGAGAAGATCACGTAGTTCAAGCACGCGCCTTTCAATATGCGCAAGCGTTTCAACAACTTTTGAAATGCGTTGCCCGGTTATGTCTTGGAAGGAACAGGCTTCAAAAATACGCATGACAGCGTCTTGGGTGATTGCTTGATAGGCGGCGGAATCTTCTGTGTCCGCCCCCATTATTTCCTCAGCAGCCTCCATGATCGTATTGGTGGCTTCTTCGGTTTGTAATACAATGGCGTCCAGCTCAAGCTCGGCGCGCGGAATACGGGAACTTTCAAGGTCCCCGGGCTGTAAAGCCGCAATTTCCTTACGTGCATCAGTAATATAATCGCTTAGGGCGCGACACTCACGGTAAATGGATGTGTCAATCGATTTGAAAAACACATTCATTGTACCGATAAGCACTTCAGTAACAGACGCTACATCTGTCAGCGATAATGCCGAAGTGTCTTGCTTCCGCAAATTATCGACAAGCAATTGAATTTGCGTCGGAAGCTCATTGTCTGTCATTAGAAGTCCCCGAGGACAGCGACCAACTTAGTTTTGAGCGTAGCGGCATTAAATGGTTTAACGATATAGTTATTTACCCCCGCTTTTTTCGCGGCAATAACGTTATCCGTTTTTGACTCAGCGGTAACCATAATGAAAGGCGTTTCTTTCAATTGGTTATCAGCCCGGACTTCCTTCAGGAATTCGTAGCCGGTCATTGGCTCCATATTCCAGTCAGATATTATAAGCCCGTATTTGCTGCCCCGCGCTTTTTCAAGAGCCATTGCACCATCGGTGGCTTCGTCAACATTGTTGAAACCTAGTTGTTTCAGCAGATTACGGACAATACGGAGCATTGTCTTGTAGTCGTCGACGATAAGGATCGGCATACCCATATCAACGGCCATGATATTTCCTCAAATTATGGTTTCGCACTAACAAAAGGTCTGACACATAAAATTGTATCATCCCCCTATTCAGGACCTTAGTCCCGATCTCATGAAGAATTGGTTAACCCAAAGATGGAGATGTTTCAATTACTTCCGTAGATATTATGCTTTTTATTTTATTTTTTTCAAAATAAAAAGTGGACCAGAGGTGATCTTGCGTATTGTCTTGGGGATGGGAAACCTTTTTAAAATAAAGGGTGTATGCAGGATGAAACAGTATTTTTTTGAAGATATTAACATCGGAAAAAGCGAATCATTATCACGTCATGTTAGTGCAACGTTAGTGAAAGCATTTGCTGAAGTGTCCGGTGACAATAACCCTTTGCATTTAAATTTTGAGTATGCGGCAGCATCGAGGTTTGGGGAGCCAATTGCACAGGGTGTCTTGCTTTCCAGTTTTATTTCCGTTGTTTTGGGTACGCAAATGCCGGGGCTGGGCACAATATATGTTAGCCAGTCAATAACTTTTAAGGCGCCCGTTAAGTTTGGTGACACAGTGGTGACAACCGTGACTGCCGCCAGTAAAGACACCAATAAAAATTGGGTGACATTTATCACTAATTGCTTTGTCGGTGATAAAAAGGTGGCTGCTGGTGAGGCAATAGTGTATGTCCCGAGCCGACCAAATGGACAGAAACAGCCTGAATAACAGGATACTGCATGCGGCTATTGCGCCACATTGAAGAGTTAAAAGCTGAAAACCGCGGCACGGTTGTTGCGCTTGGCAATTTTGATGGGTTTCATCGTGGACACCAGGTGGTGATTGGCGAAGCGGGCCGCCTTGCCCGTGAAATGGGCCTCTTGCTCACTGTTATCGTTACCGAGCCTCACCCGGTTAGTTTTTTTGCCCCCGATGTTCCCGCTTTTCGTCTAACGCCATTTCGTGAACGAGCCATGCTTCTGGAACGCTTTGGTGTAGACCAACTGCTTGTCCTACCGTTTGACAAAGAGTTAGCGCAAATGTCTGCACAAGACTTTGTATTTGATATTCTTGTGAAGGGGTTGGATACCAAGCATGTCTTTGTTGGGTATGACTACCGGTTTGGCAAAGCGCGCGGGGGCGGTACGGATGTTCTTGCATGGATGGGTGAAATGGAAGGATTTGGCCTGTCTGTTGTACGTGCGGTAACTGTTGGCCTAGAGGGCTATGCAGGAGAAATTTATAGCTCAACCCTGGTGAGAAAGGCTCTACAAAACGGCGAAGCCCGCAAGGCAGCAGCCCTTATGGGGCACTGGTGGACCATAAATGGCCGGGTAACTGGGGGTGACAAACGGGGACGTACCATTGGCTTTCCAACGGCGAATATTGAGCTGGGTGAAAGCCTGGAGCCGCACCTTGGTGTTTACGCCGTGAGGGTGCAAATTGAAGGGCGACCCAATGTGTTAAATGGTGTCGCTAATATTGGGAGGCGCCCTACCTTTGACAAAAGAGATGTGCTTATGGAAGTGCATCTCTTTGAATTTAAGGATGACATTTACGACCAACACTTACGTGTACAACTTGTTGCTTTCTTGAGGCCGGAGAAGAAATTTAATGGCCTCGATGAGTTGAAGGCTCAGATTGACCAGGATGCTAAAGTCGCACGGATTGTTCTTGCTGAACCTGAAAATGCGGGTGACAGGCTTAGTGCGCCAACATTGGAAAGTTATCTTTCCCTGTTTCCTGAGCCGCATGTTCGGGCGCGTTAGAGTATATCTATAAGCAATGTTACGGTCACGCTTTTCTTTGGTTCTGTAAGTCGTTTATAGTGCGGAATGGTCGTGCGTAATTTTAATGAGTGGGGAGCATCTCTTGGAGTTTTTATTAGATTATCATCTGTGGGTTAGTTTCTTAACTCTGGCATCTCTGGAGATTGTTCTTGGCATTGATAATGTTGTTTTTGTTGCTTTGCTGGTTGGCCATCTTCCGGAAGAACAGCGCAAACGCGCGCGTACAATTGGGCTCTTGCTTGCTCTGCTCATGCGTATCGTATTGCTCTTGGGTGTTGCGTGGATTATTTCTCTTAAAACACCGTGGGTGACTTTACTTGGCCACACTTTTTCAGGGAAAGATTTATTGATGCTCTTGGGGGGTGGTTTTTTGCTCTATAAAGGTACCAATAGTATTCATGATGAAATGACGGGCGACCACCTTGAAGATTCGCGGTCATTTTCAGGAGGAATGACGGCAGTTATTGCACAGGTTGTTTTCATTGACATTATCTTCTCTTTTGACTCTGTCATGGCGGCGGTTGGCCTTACTAACGATATTTATGTCATCGTTGCTGCAATGACAGTTGCTATGGCAGTGATGCTGTTTTCTTCGGGCTATATTGCGGCTTTCATTGAAAGCTTTCCAACGCTTAAAGTATTGGCGCTGTCTTTCATTATGTTAATTGGCATTTTTCTCGTCGCCGAGGGTTTTGGGGTCCATGTACCCAAAGGGTATATTTATTTTGCTATGGCATTCTCTTTGTTCGTGGAGAGTATCAATTTGATTTCCAGAAAACGCAAAGACCGTAAAAAGGCGCTCAGAAATAGTAACTGATACTGTTCGTATGGGTGGTCATAATAAGGCCTCGTTTGTAGGGACTTTGAAGGATATGAAAATATTATTGTAGCTTTTTTAAACCCTCGCTTATTATACTTCTACATCTTTATGTAAAAGTGTGCCTGTGGGGGTGAGATGTCAGAAGTAAGCTTAAATAATCTTTCTATTATGCTCGCGTTGTCGCATATGCAGGCAGCAGAGAGTTTAAAGTCTGTTTTGCTCCAGCAGAAAGTGCGCCGCGTTTTTTTTGCGGCAAACAACCGGGAGGCAACCTCCCAGTTGAATGAGCAGTCCTATAATATGATTTTTATTGAAGAGGGCTTCCCTGAACTTGGGGGCGCTGATTTTTGCCGTTTTCTGCGGATGACGGATGGCCCTATGGCCTTTGCGCCGATCATATACGGGATTGTCAGTGCGGACAAACAACGTGTCTTTGCCGCGCGGGATGCTGGGGCATCCAAAATTATACTCATGCCTTTGTCCCCGAAATCACTCCTGACAAGCATTCAGGCTGCCATCAAAGAGTTTCGCCCTATGGTGCAAACAACCTCATACCGGGGGCCTGATAGGCGCATAAGTGGCCAAAAGCCTTTTCATGGCCCCGACAAGCGAAAAGCCCAAAAAGGGTTGGTCTCGGTTGCGGAACAAAAGCGTGTTCTAGGGAGCTTTTAGGCGCGAACAATCTGCCCACTGTAAGAACAGAAAGTTGCTGTAGCCTAAACCAGTGAAGGGCAGAAAGATAAGATGTTGCTGGTAATCATGCTGGAAATCACCCCAGCAAGGAGACTAATTTGCGCCCGCAATCGCTTTGGTTATTGCCCCGGTAGCTTGCGGTGCCACAAGGGTGTTACTTGTTTAAAAGCTATAAAAAATATTCAAGGATCTTTACGGTTAGCGGCGTATTTTAACCCCTGAAGGTGTTTTGGGCCAGATAGAGCATAAAGCGATAGATTCGAGGCTCGACAGAGCGGCCGTGCACTGATAAAAGTCCCTCTTATGGCAAAACTATATTCAATCATGTGGCAAACAAGTGCCAGCATTATACGAATTACTGGCCCGGCGCTCCCGTAGCGACCGGGGTTTCTAGTTTGTCACATAATCCGGAATATAGTTGCTGAGCGGGTGACCCGAGCAGCAAGAGTAAAAGAGCGAGACTAAAAAGAATGTCTGCTGATGCAAATAAACGCGATTACCGCGATACAGTATTTCTACCAAAAACCGATTTCCCAATGCGCGCCGGCTTGCCGCAGCGCGAGCCAGAGTTTCTAGCAAAATGGGTGAAGGACGATATTTACGGGACCCTTCGTAAAGACAGTGCAAACAAAGAAAAGTTTGTCCTGCATGATGGCCCCCCATACGCAAATGGTAACATCCATATTGGTCATGCGATGAATAAAATCCTCAAAGATGTGATTGTAAAGTCGCAGCAAATGCAGGGTAAAAATGCGCCGTATGTGCCGGGATGGGACTGTCACGGCTTGCCAATCGAGTGGAAGATTGAGGAAAAATATCGCAAGAAAAAGAAAAACAAGGATGATGTAGACCCTGTTGAATTCCGTAAAGAATGTCGGGAGTTTGCCGCCAAATGGATCGATGTACAGAAAGATGAGTTCAAGCGCCTCGGTATCTTTGGTGATTGGGACAACCCATACCTGACTATGGACTTTGCCGCTGAAGCGCAAATCGTTGAGGAGCTACTCAAGTTTTCGGCGTCGGGCGCACTTTACCGTGGGTCTAAGCCTGTGATGTGGTCGCCGGTCGAAAAAACCGCCCTTGCGGAAGCTGAAATTGAGTATCATGACCATACAAGTGTACAAATTGATGTTGCCTTTGAGATTGTAGAAACGTCGTCGAAGAATGTGGCAGGAGCGCGGGTTGTTATCTGGACAACAACACCTTGGACAATCCCTGCGAATCGGGCGGTATGTTATGGTCCTGACATTGATTATGTAGTGATTGAAGCTACAGAAGTTACAGAAGGGTCGCGGACAAAGGTTGGCGAACGCTTTATTGTTGCAGAAGCGCTGGCTGTTGCTTTTGTTGCGCGTGCCGGTATCGACAATTATTTACAGGTTGCCCATGTGAAAGGGGTTGCTTTTGAAGGGACGCGTCTTGCGCATCCATGGCGGGGCCACAGTGACGCTGAAGCATATTATGATTTTGACGTACCCATGTTGCCAGGTGGGCATGTCACGACTGAAGCGGGGACAGGATTTGTTCACACAGCTCCCGGTCACGGTGACGATGACTATCAGGTGGCTCATGTCGAGTTTGGTATTCCTGTTCCTTATACAGTGAACGAATCGGGGTGTTATTATGACCATGTAGCCCTTGTTTCAGGCCGTCATGTTTACAAGGTTGCAGATGAAATTTGTGAACTACTGACCACTGTTGATGCCCTGAAGGGCAAAGGCGCCCTGAGCCACAGCTATCCCCATAGTTGGCGTTCAAAAGCACCGCTCATATTCCGCAATACGCCTCAGTGGTTTATATCTATGGAGAAAACAGGCCTGCGGGATAATGCGCTTCGCGCTATCCGGGGCGAGGTAAACTGGTTCCCCGCTGTCAGTAAAAACCGTATTGAAGCTATGGTTGCAGACCGCCCTGACTGGGTCATATCGCGCCAGCGTGCATGGGGTGTACCTATCACTGTCTTTGTGAACAAAGACACGGGTGAAATCTTGCAAGATGACGATGTGAATGCGCGCATTGTCAAAGCTGTTAATGAAGGCGGTGCCGATGCATGGGTCGCTATCCCAGCTCAGGATTTTCTCGGAGACAAATATAAGGCTGATGACTATGAACAAGTGAGTGACATCCTTGATGTTTGGTTCGACAGTGGTTGCACGCACGCCTTTGTATGTGAGAGTAGGGACGATCTTCAGTCTCCAGCAGATCTGTATTTTGAAGGCTCAGATCAACACCGTGGCTGGTTCCAGTCAAGCTTACTTGAAAGTTGTGGTACCCGTGGGCGTGCACCCTATAAAGCTGTTCTGACACATGGTTTCACAATGGACGGCGATGGTCGCAAAATGTCAAAATCGATTGGCAATACCGTCGCACCGCAAACTATTATCCAACAGTATGGTGCTGATATTCTGCGTCTGTGGGCGGTGGCTGTTGACTATATGGAAGATGTGCGGATCGGTGATGAGATTATGAAGGGACAGGCTGATGCCTACCGCAAAATCAGAAATACGATGCGTTATTTGTTGGGCAACTTAGAGGGCTTCAATGACGAGGAACAGCTCCCTGTATCTGAAATGCCCGAGCTTGAGCGCTTTGTTCTGCACCGGCTCTCGGAATTAGACGAACTGATTACAAACCGTACAAACACTTATGACTTTAACCCTGTGTTCCGCGAACTGTACCAGTTTTGCATCATGGATTTGTCGGTTTTCTATTTTGATATTCGCAAAGATGCCCTTTACTGCGATAGCCCATCCGACAAACGCCGCCGCGCAGTGCGCACAGTACTTGATGCAGTGTTTAACCGCCTTGTGCGGTGGTTTGCCCCTATTCTCGCTTTTACAGCAGAAGAGGTCTGGCTTTCCCGCCACGGACAGGATGCTGAGAGTATTCACCGCCAGCTATGGCTCGATACACCGTCAAGGTGGCGTGATGATGTGCTTGCAGCAAAATGGAAGAAAATACGCGAGGTGCGAGGAACTGTTACAGCAGCAATTGAAATTATGCGCCGAGACAAAGTGATTGGCTCAAGCTTACAGGCGAACGCTGTAGTGACGGTTGCAGACCAAGCCACGCTTGATGCTTTTGACGGTCTTGATGCGGCTGAAATTTTTATCACTTCTGACGCAACCTTGTCTTTAGGTGAAACAACAGACGCGGTTATATCAGTTGCAAGCGGTGAAAAATGTGAGCGTTGCTGGGTCGTCTCCCCAGAAGTTATGGACAATGGTGACCTGTGTAATCGCTGTGCTGATGCTGTTGCAAAACATGATGCGGCGGCTTAACTGATGGTTGTTGGCCCTTATTTTCGGGTAGGTTTGCTGGTTAGCTCATTGCTTATAGCGGCTGACCAGCTTTCCAAAGGCTGGATACTATACGGTCTCAAGCTTCCAGAGATTGGCAGTGTTGCACTCTTGCCTTTTTTAAACTTCACTATGGTATGGAACTACGGTATTTCTATGGGCTTACCCATTGGGGAAAGCCTTGGAAAATGGGGCATTATTGCTTTAACAGTTGCGGTCAGTCTGTGGCTGTTGCACTGGTTAAAAAAATCAGAGCGCAAGTTTGAGGCCCTGTCGCTTTCTCTTATCATTGGTGGGGCTATTGGTAACATCATTGACCGTTTTTTACATGGTGCTGTCGTAGACTTTGTGCACCTGCATGCAGGAGGCTATAGCTTCTATGTTTTTAACCTTGCAGACAGTTCAATTTCTATTGGTGTTGTACTTCTGTTGATTGATGGGTTGCGGGACGGCGCGAAAGGCCCTAAAAAAGCCTCAAAGGATGCGGACATTACGGGTGATCCTAATGTGCCCCTAAAGGAGAAGAGTGAATGACACTCAAGTCTATAGTTGTTTTGTTAGTGGCCAGTGTTGGCCTTGTTGCATGTGGTGGCAACGGGAAACTAACCCCGAATGAATTTGAAGTTGTGAGCCGTGCGCCGCTTGTGGTGCCGCCTGAGGCTGAACTTGCGCCGCCCCGTCCCGGTGAGCCAAGGGCACAGGAAATTAATCCAGGTCGTCAGGCGTATGAAGCTTTGTTTCCGAAAAAAAAAATAACAAAGCAGCCACCAAAGAGTAAAGCGGAGATTGATCTGCTGCGCCGTATGGCAAGTGCAGGTGCTGATGTGCGCTCGGTGTCTGGTGGCCCGAACGATAAAACGGTTGTGAAAAAAACGCTAATTTTAGCTGAGCTTTTGGACGCTGATGAACGCCAGTACCGGCCAGACAATGTTGCTATTACACGGGTTTCCTCAGGCGGAAAGTAACAGCTGCGCCTAAACTTTTTAAAAAGCTCGCATTCTGGCGGGCTTTTTATTTATGTCTTTGATAAACGTTTCTTATACTCAGCCTCCAGCGGTATGTGGCTTGACCAAAAGGGTTTTGGTGTTTTGCCTTCGAGCCGGTCTATCATGATACCAATATGTGTGTGCCAACCAGCAGAAACGCCGATAAGAGTATCATGGTCGAAAAGTTTCTCGTGGGTCAAGGTGAGCTGAACTTTGTCTTCCAGCGGTTTAAGCTCAAAAGAAACTTCCGATTCTGAGCCATCTTGTTCGCCCCATGTGTAGGCGAGAAGATAAGGGGGGTTAATCTGTGTGATAACACCCTTCAACGTCGCACCGCTGTCACATATATCTTTATATTTTTTTGGTACAGTTTCGGGCACTGGAGAGAGGCATGCATGATTAAAAGTGAGAAAAACAGCACCGCCAACATGCAAATCCATGCCGCCTGCCGCTAACCATGTGCTGCGTTTGTCACTTTCAGTCAGGTAGGCCCACACCCGTTCAATCGGCCCAGGCAGAAGGCGCTTCATCACAATCGTGGCAGGTTTTGTTAATGTTGCATATTCATTCATGACGACGTTTTCTCCGTATTTGTACAGGGTGTTTGTGACATGGTGTCTGAGATAGCCATTACTGCGGGGTTAGGGCGGCTTCGAGCGCATCTAAGCGGGTGGCCCAAAAGCGCTCATAGTGCTGTATCCATTCATTTGCTTTTGCTAACACGGCGGCATCCAAATGGCATGTATGTGTGCGGCCCTGTACGTCTCTGCGAACAAGATGAGCTGCTTCTAATTTTTTAATATGTTTTGAAGCTGCCGCGAGCGACATAGCGTATGGCTCTGCAAGCGCACTCACAGTTTGTGGCCCTACTGATAATTGCATCAACATGCCCCGGCGGGTCTTGTCTGCCAGCGCATGAAACACAGCATCTAATTGCTCTGGAGCGTGTTCTATATTATATTCAGCCATATGGTTTAATATATAAGTATAGGGAGAATAGTCAACCATCTGATTGAATAAAAGAGTATGAAAAAGAAAGAAAAAACAAGGACCACTTTTCTGCTTTTCATTTCCCTGCTAATGTCGCCGCATGACAAGCCAAAACAGACATGATCTTCCAACAAGCGCAGGCATTATTCGCCTGCTGAGTGAACGCACCATCAACCGTATTGCGGCGGGTGAGGTGGTTGAACGCCCTGCAAGTGCCGTAAAGGAACTGGTGGAAAACGCGATTGATGCGGGTGCTGGCCGTATTGATGTTGTGATGCGAGAAGGGGGCCGCACCCTTATCCAAGTAACAGATGATGGTTGCGGCATGGATGCAGAGGAAATATCCCTTGCTGTGGAACGACATGCAACATCGAAGTTACAAGATGAAGACCTTGTCAATATTGCATCCCTTGGGTTTCGGGGTGAAGCGCTTGCGTCTATCGGCGCAGTGGCACGGCTGAATGTAACGTCACGGGCGCGTGGTGCTGAGGATGCATGGTCGGTGCGGGTTGAGGGTGGTAAAAAACATAAACCGGAACCCGCCCCTCATTCAGCCGGTACCCGTATTGAGGTGCGCGATTTGTTTTATGCAACGCCCGCGCGCCTAAAGTTTATGAAAACTGCGCGCACAGAATACGGCCAAGCAAGTGATGTTATGAAACGCCTTGCAATGGCACACCCGGATATTGCCTTTTCACTTTCTGATGGGGACCGCACAACCTTTCGGGCATCCCAGATTTGGGATTTAACAGGGGATGCGCGGCTGGAACGTCTTGGTTCTATTCTTGGGCGGGATTTCCGCGAAAATGCAATTGAGATTGATGCTGAACGCGAGGAACTGAAGCTCACTGGATTTGCTGGCCTGCCGACATACAGTCGCGGTAACGCCCAGCAGCAATATTTGTTTGTAAACGGCCGCCCGGTGAAAGACCGCTTGCTTGTGGGGGCTGTCAGGGGGGCATATCAGGATTATCTTGCACGGGACAGGCACCCCGTTCTTGCCCTCTTTCTGGAGGTGCCAGCCGATTTTGTCGATGTGAATGTGCATCCTGCAAAAGCGGAAGTTCGCTTTAAGGAGGCGGGATTGGTGCGCGGGCTTATAGTGTCTGCGCTCAGGCACGGCCTTGGCATGGCGGGGCACCGGGCATCGACCACAGTTTCAGGTGCGGCGCTCGGGGCGATGCGTACACAGGGTAGCGGGCCGGCCATGCCGTGGACTAGGGGACAAGAACGCCCAACTTTGCCGCAAGGGTTTGCTGAAACGGCGAACCAAATTTATGCGCCAGATGCTTATGCCCAAGGCGCTTATGCGCAGGACGTACCACGGCAAGCTTATATGGCAGAGAATAGCCAAATGGGCTTTGATCCCGGCGGAGATATTAGCGCGCCAAGCGCCCGTCCCACCGACGATACGGCAGATGCAAATAGCGCACAGCCATTTATAGCACCTGCTTCGGAGCATTTCCCGCTTGGTACAGCGCGCGGCCAAGTGCATGCCACTTATATTGTGAGCCAAACGACGGATGGTATTGTGATTGTTGACCAACACGCGGCCCACGAGCGGCTTGTCTACGAGCGTATGAAAAAACAGATCGCTGCAACGGGAGTTGCTCGGCAGGCCTTGTTGTTGCCCGAGGTGGTTGAACTGGAGGATGCCCCCGCAGAGCGTCTTTTGAAACGCCTTGAAGAGCTTGAGGCCATGGGTCTGATCATCGAGCCGTTTGGGGAAGGGGCCGTTGTCGTGCGCGAAGTACCAGCCATGCTTGGCAAAATTGACGTAAAGGGGTTAGTGCGGGATTTGGCGGATGAATTAACGGAGCTGGATGAGGCCTTGTCGCTTAAGGAAAAACTTGAGGACGTTGCTGGCACTATGGCGTGCCATGGCAGCGTACGTGCTGGCCGCCGCCTTACAGTGGACGAGATGAACGCCTTGTTGCGTGAAATGGAGGCAACCCCCCATTCAGGCCAATGTAACCACGGCCGCCCCACCTATGTAGAGCTTAAGCTCGCAGATATAGAAAAACTATTTGGCAGGCGTTAAGCGTTGAGAAGCAATAGTGTATGATATGAACAGCAATGTTTCATGCTGATAAAGGACGCTGTGACAGTCTAAATAACAAATTTTGCCCGAAGCCGCTCAATAAGGGGCCCGCTCACTTTCATAGAGGTTTCTTCACTGTCGAGAATGCGGTGAATAAGCCTATTTTTAAAATGCTCAACATTAAAGTCCTCGGGCACATTTTCAGCTCCGGCAGCGTCTAATACAAAATCTGTCAGGCGGTGTGCGGCATGGATGCGCCCCCAAAGATAATCATTTTCGCGTGCTTTACGGCTAAAGAAGGCGCCAAAATTAAACAGCTCAGTCCCTTTTAAGGCTATTTGTTCACCGTGTAAGTGCCCGCAGTCAATGGGGCTGATACGGTCAACCCGCACTTCGTCAACCTCAAGTAAATCAGCCTGCGCTGTCATGGGCAGGGTCAATATGTCATAAAAAGCATACCCAATATAAGCACGAAATAAGGTGAGCTTTAGCTCTTCATGATTGAGGCATCTGATTGTGAGAGAGAAAAACTCATCACTGATGAAGTCTAAATCTTCCAGCATCATTTGTTCGCCAACGGACTTCATTAAGATGTCTATATTTTTAACGGTCAGCCCGTTTTCACCCACCCATATTTCAGGGTCTAGGTTGGTATAAAACTCAGCCTGCCAGCGGGTGCGATATTCCTCCAAATTTTTATAGATTTGCTTTTTTGTAACTTTGTAAAAAACCGCAGGCACCTCTTCCAAGGCACGTTGAAGAAAGGTGTTTAATTTTTTCACACTGAACCGCATACGGCGCACGCGGTAGTCCACATCAAAGGTTCTTAAAAAGGTAATAAAGGCCTGTTGCCCCTTGAGCGGCTGCCCAAAAGCGGTTTTTAATACATCTTTTTCCGCAGCCCAAACCGAAAGGGTTGTCAATGTGTCAGTAAAACTCAGGTCATGGCCGGCCTGATGGCCTAGAGCCACGATAAGGTGCGTCAGTTTTTCCAGAACTTGGCGAATTTTGCTATGTAGATATGTGCCATAGGTGAAGCCGGCTTTTTCTTGCGCCAACCGGTGCGCACGCTCCCGCCAGCTCGCTAACATAGCGGTACTAATGCGCTGATAGTCATCAAGGGTTAGCATTTCGTCGATAATTTTTTGCACATCGCTGTCTATCGCTTCATAGACACTTTCAATGCGGCGTGCATCTGTGTTTGAATCAGCAATGGCACGCAAGTCGCCGTAAATGGGCTCATTCCGGGGAATTTCCGCAAGCGAGGACAGTATAGTGCGAAACCATCCAGGGATAGCCTTGGGGGCATTTCTAAAACGATCGGTTGGATCATCGGGACTTGGGTCCACATAAATAACACGCCTATCAACTTCGCGGTGTGCGGAACGGTTATAAATAGCCTCCAGAGCTTCACCAAAAGGTTTGTTGTTGGTTACGCCGCCATCAATGAAAGACATGGTTTGCAGCTTACTAAGGTCTGACAGCTGATGCGGAAAATTCTTTTTCAGGAACGTGCTACGCGAGGCCCATTTCATCCCAATTTTTTTGATATAGGCCTCAAGGTCCAAAAAGCGGATGGGGGGAAAGGCACCAGGAAAAGACGAGGTTGCGCGTGCAGCAAAGCCAAGGCCGGGAATATTATCATCATCAAAGTCGCTTTTTTGCCCTTGGCCTTCGGCGTCAATATATGAAAAATTGAGTGATATTTTATGTTGGCGTTCCAACATTTTTTTTGGGTCATGCAGTTTTAACCACCGCGGTTGGCCGTAAAAATTTGTGAGGCTTACAAATAAATCAAGTTTGTGGCTGGGCGGCAAAAGGCTTTTGCCTGTCTCCGGTTTCCCCATGCCTTGGCAGGCTGCAATCATCCAACTGAGCATGCGCTCACCAGAAAAAGGCGGTTTGAACCAGCGAGACCTTAAAAAACGCGCAATTTTCCGTCTGCTTTCAGGGTCGGTATTTTCCTCACCGTGAATACGGGACCCAAACAACCAAATAAGGGGATAGAGATAGAATTTACTGAAGCGCTCGGCAATAGTGCCTTCTTCCATCAGCTCTTCAATATCGCCGAGCTCCATCCACATGTCTTTGAGTGCGGTAAAATCAAGGTCATGCGCCAACGCCCGAGCAAGGAAAATACCATTTATACCTCCTGCCGACGTGCCAGAAATAACATCAACAACGACCCGAATATCAATTTTGTCACCGAGCATGTGCAGAAGTTCAAAATAAAGGCTTTCCGTATCAGTAGTATAGGGCCTACGCGGTGCGGCCTGTTCAAATGTTTCGCGGTTGCCTTCACTGCTTTGATACGCACGGGATGCTCGGACAAGCTTGAGTACCTCATGAGTAATGCCATTCATATATACGGCAAGGGATGCCCCACCATAACACACCAGCGCCAGCCTTAGCTCTAATTCGCGCATTTACCCAATTCTCAATATTAGTTGGTACAAGAACACCTAACTATCTATGAGTGTTGCAGTTTTTGTAGCTCTAGCCAACTGAAATTTATATATGGTAGAGAATGGCACCCAGCGGAAGAGACGTTAATTTCCAAATATCAGAAATAACACACGCTGTTGGCCCTGTGTACGCTCATCAATGAGGGTGAGTTCTGGCGGAAGCGTTAAGGTTTCATCTGTTGCCAGTTCGCAGACGATGACACCACCCTTCGCTAACCATTTGTTTGTGATGATATTTTTTAAGGTAGGTTCAACAAGACCTTGTCTGTAAGGGGGGTCCATAAAGATGAAGGAATAAGGCTCGGTAGCCAAAGGTAATATTTGTGCATTGCCTTGATGGATGTGTGTTTCTGCTACGGCCCCTAAGGTGGTAATGTTACTTTTTAGTGTTGTGATTGAGGAGGCAGATTTTTCGACAAAAACAACTTCTTTTGCGCCGCGAGAAAGGGCTTCAAGCCCGAGGGCCCCTGTCCCTGCAAATAAATCTGCGACACGTGCCCCTTGTATGTTGGGGTACCGTGCGTGGTTCAGCATTGAGAAAAGCCGTTCGCGCATCTGGTCCGTTGTTGGGCGAATATCCATCCCCTTTGGTACCGTGAGCCTGCGGCCTTTGAATTTCCCGGCTATAATACGGCTCACTTGTCACGCCTTTTGTGTGCTGCCCCCTGCTTGGTATTGTTACGCTGTCCGGCTGAGGGTTTGCGCGGTGTATTCTTACCGGCATTGCCTCGGCTACCACTTGGTTTGTCGGTAAAGTTTCTCTCAGTTGGTTTTCTACCCGTTGCCGGTTTCGCTGAAGAGGACTTTTCCCCGTAGGATTTTTTAGAAGCAGACCTGTTGGGCCGAGTGTCTTGTCGTGCAGCAGTTTCTGACTTTTCGTCAGCATCATGTCTGCGGCGATTGCTATCATTTGGTTTGCGTGTTGCAGGTGCATCAGAATCGCCTTTGGTAAACACTTCAAATTTGCGTTTTCTTGAGGCGCCTAATTTAACCTTAGTCGGTTTCTTGGCTTTTGCCCATTTGCTTGGATCACGTTTAGTGTCAGGTGTGCCGACCCCCACGGGAGCATCTTTGAAATAGTCAGCTAGCACTTCATGCAACTGTTTTTCACCCACAGGGGCAATATTACCCACCTCCAGTGTCCCAAGGGAAAACGGCCCATAATGTGTGCGAATAAGGCGGTTCACCGAAAGCTCAAGATGGTCCATAACCCGCCGCACTTCACGGTTTTTACCTTCGCGGATCGCAACACTTAACCAAGCGTTAGCGCCTGTTTGGCGTTCAAGCTGCGCCTCAATTGCGCCGTAATGAATGCCGTCAATGGTGGCACCATCTTTCAATTTTTCGAGCGCTTTTTCATCCACCCGTCCATGCACCCGCACGCGGTATTTTCTAAGAATACTATTGGCTGGAAGCTCAAGCCAGCGGGCCAACTCACCATCATTGGTAAGCAGCAAAAGCCCTTCCGTATTCATATCAAGGCGACCAACTGAAATAACCCGGCCCATATGGTCGGGCATTTTGTCAAAAACAGTTGGGCGGCCTTCAGGGTCACGGTGTGTTGTGAGGGTGCCCCGCTTTTTGTGCATCCGCCAGAGTTTGGTCTGAGACACTTCTGTGATGGGCTCGCCGTCTACTTTAATGCCTGTAAGGCTACTTACAAGGGTTGCGGGGGTGTCCAGCTTTTTCCCGTGCAGGGAAATGCGACCTTCCAAAATCATGCGTTCAACTTCACGCCGTGAAGCAACACCAGCACGCGCCAGCACTTTTGCAATGCGCTCGCCTTTTGTCTCGGTATTCTCTGTTTTGTCTATGTCTGTCATGGCGCGCACCATAGTCTTCTCTCCGGCGCTAAGCAACAAATAGCGGAGGGTAGTTTGTTTTCATACACTTGACCCGTTGCCCTACTGTAGCTTATGCCGGATAGATGATTGATACGTTTCCACATATGCATATGGCTTTGGATGCAGCTCGCACGGCAGCGGAACAAGGGGAAGTCCCCATTGGCGCAGTGCTGGTAGGGCCGGACGGCAACATTTTGGCGGTGTCGGGGAATAGGGTGGTTGGGCCTAAGGACCCTACAGGCCATGCGGAAATAAGGGTTATTCGTGCAGCAGCGCAGAAACTGGGATCAGAACGGCTTGAGGGCTGCAGTCTTTATGTAACACTAGAGCCATGCGCCATGTGCGCGCAGGCCATTGCCTTTGCGCGTATTGCGCGGCTGTATTATGGCGCAGATGATCCAAAAGGAGGAGGGGTGACGGTTGGTGCCCGGATTTTTAACCAAGAAACGACACATCATAAACCCGAAATTTATGGCGGCATATTAGAAAATGAAGCTGCACAATTGCTTAGAGACTTTTTCAAAAGTCGGCGCTAAAGTTGTTTTATGAATGAAGATTTAACATCAAAGATATTAAATTATGCTCTTGAGGCATGGGTATGGTTTCAGAGTAATTTTTTGGAGCCGGAACGCCTTATTGAACTTGTTGTTATTGGCCTTGCTATTCTTATTGCCAATGTGACCTGTACTTTCATTCACCGAGGCATAATGAAAGCCTATGGTGAACACCCAATGGTGCAAAAGGCCGATCGGCGGTTTTTGATGCCAATCCTTTCAGCGGCAGTTGCCATTCTGCTGATTTGGACGGGCACTTTGTTATTGCAGCCTTTCATGGCGACATACCTGCTCTCAATAGCCTCAAGTCTTTTTACGGCGTGGTTGTTCATACGTTTAGCGGTAGGACTGCTGCCAAACAGAGAGTTTGCAAAGCTGATTGCGGGTGTGGCATGGGGGCTTGCTGCTCTTAATATTATGGGGCTTTTGGACCCTATTATTATTGTACTTGACGATGCGAAACTCCCACTCGGGGAAATTGAACTGAGTGTTTTGTCGCTTATTACAGGCATTCTTTCCTTTGCCATTTTAATATGGGGGGCTTTTGCCCTGTCGGGACTGTTAGAGCGGCAACTAAAATCTGTTAATAGCATGCCTCTCTCGGTGCGGGTGCTTTTATCCAAAGTTGGTAAAATTTTTCTTGTTTCGCTTGCCTTTCTTATTTCCCTGAATGCCACAGGCATTGACCTGACGGCGCTTGCGGTCTTTGGTGGTGCCCTTGGTGTTGGTATCGGTTTTGGATTGCAGAAGGTTGTTGGTAACTTTATCTCCGGCATTATCCTCTTGATGGACCGCTCAATTAAACCGGGCGATGTTATTGAAACGGCAGGGACCTACGGCACCATTAACCGGCTTGCGGCGCGCTATACAAGTGTGATTACCCGGGATGGTACTGAGTTTCTTATTCCAAATGAAGATATGATTACCCAGCCTGTGGTGAACTGGTCGCACAGTCACCGGCTTGTGCGCCGCCGTATTCCTGTTCAGGTTGCCTATGAGAGCGACCTGCATAAGGCCATGGCATTGATGGTTGAAGCTTCTCTTGAAGAGGGGCGTGTATTAAAAAACCCTGAACCACGCACGCTTGTACGTAGCTTTGGAGAGAACGGTGTGGATCTTGAACTTCGTATGTGGATCGAAGACCCGCAAAATGGGGTTTCTAACATTGCAAGCGATGTGATGCTGCGGATATGGGATAAATTCCATGAGCATGATATAGAGTTCCCATACCCTCAGCGTGTGGTTCATATAAAAAACGATAGTACACATAAGGATGCTGGCAATATAAAACCAGCCTAGTACTCAGTACCATGACACCCGAGGACTACCATTCAATCTAAGGGGAGGAAATTATGTCTATTGTACGCTTTGTAGGGACTGTAGTTGCGGCCTATTTGGCCTATTCAATTTTATATGTAGTAACAATGATGGTTTTATTCGCGGATGTATTTACGGCAAATGCTGCCCTGATGCGGCCTGAAACAGACCCACTTATGCCCTATATGTATCTTGGTCATTTGGTACAAACCATTGTGGTTGTTTTGTTGTTCAACAAAGCAGTAGGAAGTGATGATATAAAAGCAGGCGCCACGTTTGGCATGCTGATGGGCCTCTATTTAGCGGCAACAGATGCGACCATGTATTTTGGCTTGCAAATGTCAATAGAGCCATTGACGATGTCTGTTATTTTACATCTTGCAATAGGGGCTATTGTCGGCGTGCTCCTGGCAAAATTGTATGGTATGGGCCGGGGTGCGACCATAGACACTTAAGGTATAATTGAAAGAGAATAACCCTGTGAAAGACTAAACTCTGTTATCCATCATATCCCAGTAACGTGTCACCAGCCGAGAGGTAAGTGTGCCGGGTTTGCCGTCCCCTATTAGGGTGTTGTCCACCTGTGTAATGGGCATGGCGCAGCTTGTGCTGCTTGTTAAGAACATTTCAGCGGCGGCTTTTGCTTCGTCAAGGGTGAAAGCCCGCTCTTCAATAGGCATTTGCAGGCCTTCCGCAATAGAAAGGACAGCTGCACGGGTAATACCGGATAGGATGTTATCCTGCGTAGACCGGGTCACAATGCGCCCATCCTTTGTGACCATCCATATATTGGTACTGCTCCCTTCGGTGATATATCCGTCTGTATCAATCATGATGGCTTCAATACCCCCTTGTTCGCGGGCCGCTTGTTTTGCCAGCACATTGGGGAGCAGTGAGATGGATTTAATATCACAGCGTCCCCAGCGAATGTCAGGTTGGCTAACCACTTTTACGCCAATTTTTGCGCGGTCTTTGACAGCCGTAAAGTTAAAACGCCGGCATGTCATGACCAGAGAAGACAGTATATCAGCAGGGAAGGCATGATCACGTTTGGCCACACCGCGCGACACTTGAATATAGAGGATAGCGTCTTGTACACGGTTTTGGCGGATCACTTCTGCCATAACAATCTTTAAGGCAGCGCGGCCCATGGGCTCGGAGATTGATAGCGCTTTCATGGAGCGCCACATGCGGTCAAGGTGGGGCTCCATATCAATGCATTTTCCGCGGTAAATAGAAATTACTTCATAAATACCGTCTGAAAATTGATACCCCCGGTCCTCAATATGAACAAAAGCCATCTCCAGGGGCACATACGCACCATTCACATAGGCAACTCTGGACATGGCATTCTCCGTAACTATTCTGTTTGTTCTTTATCCACCTCGGTACTGAGAGGTTTTATACTCAGCATCAATACAAGAGCGGCTAGCACAATCAAGCATGTTGTTACAGTAAGAGCAATAAGACCCACTTGGATGAAAGGGGCAACCAGCGCGGTTGCAATAGCGGCAATGCCTGTAATGGACAAAATCATAAGCGCCGAGGCACGGTCATCATCGCCTTCTGCGGCCTTAAGGGCATAAACAAACCCTGGTCCAGCCCTAAGGCCAACACCTGTGTTTAATACCCAGAATGTTGCAACAAGATGTAGGGGGTCATTCATGCCAACCACGGCATATAAGACAAGAATAGCTGTAGAAATCACGCAGACCCAGGTCCCAAACATAATCATGCGTTCTGTGCCAAACCGTTTTGCAAGGCTGCTGGTTATGTTTGCGGATATAATGAAAGTTGAGACACCTACCATTTGCATAAAGATAAAGTCATCAATCGTGCCATTCATTGTTTCAATAATAACAGCAGGGGCGGAAAAAACGAATGTCAGCAATCCCCCAACAGTAAGCGCATGGCTTAGGCCGTAACGCATGAAAGGCTTGTTTTTGAGCAATAGCTTATAGGTGCTTTTGCCAGAAGGCTTTTTTACACCAACACTGGGCACAAGCGTTGGCTTTACGATTACAAGCAAGCACAGGCCACCAACAAGAAGAGCGGTGAGCGTAAACGAGGCTGTCCACCCATAACTTTTATGGAGCCACGCCCCGACAAGCGGGGCAAGGCCTGGCACAAGCGATTCGATACTGCCCATAGCACCAATGGCGCGCATGGCACCATGTTCTGAAAAAAGGCCCCGTATGAGGCCTGGGGCCAGAACTGCAGCCCCTGTTGCTGCGGCTCCTTGAAGAAACCGCAAGCCAATAAGCTGCCATATGTCTTGTGAAAAAATGCACAGGAAGGAAAAGAAAGCATAAGTGACTAGCGAAATAAGAAACAGCCGCCGCCGTCCAAAATGTTCCGCTAAGCTTCCAAACAATAAGAGGCCCAAAGTGGTGCCTGCAACAAATGCGGACAATACTTGCTGTGTTGTCGCAACCGTGGTGTTAAAAATCTTTGGCATGAAGGGTACGGACGGCAGGACAAGGTCAATCCCGGCAATACCCAGTAAGGTACCACTTATAATGGTTGCACATGCCAAAACGGCTTGAAGGTCGGTCAGTTTATTTTTTACGCCAGTATTACGCATAGAATGCTGAGGTGCTCATTAAGGGCTGTCTGCTTTGAGGGCGACACTAAGAGTATATAGTAGGAGAGGCAAGGCCAGAATCCTTCCATATGGTCCAAAACCCTCTATAACATCTCTGTCGCTTAAGAGCTTTGCACGCCGCCGGTTTTTTCCAGAATACAGTCATGAAATCTGTTGACGAGATCCACGACAGTTTCTGGTGCTTCTATTTGCGGATAATGTCCGATTTCGGGCAGGCGCGCGATTTTAGCTTTTGGTAGTAATTTCTGAAAGCCGTCTGCCGCGTGGCTGCCTGACACAGGGTCCGCAAGGCCATTGATTAACATCATCGGGAGTTTGGCTTCTGTGAGCGCGGTCACCCAGCGCGCACTGTTTTTCTTGCGTTCGGCCATATATTTGATGCGGCGCGTGAAAGAATTTTTACCATTGATGCCACGTGCCGCAGGCCAAACTTCTGCCAGAAAATCCCCGCTCGGTTGTGTATGTTTGCCAAAGACTTCAGAAAAACTTTTGAGGAAACGTTTCTTATTCATGAACCGGCTGATAAGAGCGCCAAATGGCCCTGCGAGAAGTTGCTGCATTGGGCGGGGTTTATGCAACGAGGGGATCATGCCACCATTTAAGAAAATACAGCTTTTAATTCGAAAAGACAGGCTGCTGGTATTGTGGCGTGCGAGCAGTTCTTGCACAACTGTATCCCCGACATCATGCGCGAGTATATGCACATCTTTGACATCACGGTGCTTCATAAGAGCTTCAAGCATATCAGCCTGATCAGCAATGC
>Ga0316208_1001004_pt1 | contig 29011 bp, 22 predicted proteins | sample 3monopyrite_MG_FD_204944 | JGI IMG/M metagenome (GOLD analysis project Ga0316208, IMG submission 204944) | Microbial mat bacterial communities from mineral coupon in-situ incubated in ocean water Damariscotta River, Maine, United States -... | ecosystem: Environmental > Aquatic > Marine >... | reverse complement strand
ATGGCTTCCTTCAGACCCCGCCGTTGGCCAGCGACGCCCTTGCCATTCGAATTCTCTTCCCCACGAACAGGGCGAGGTCACTGACAAGCAGTGACAGGGTTTGCCAGCTTCGCTGGGCAAACGAAACAAGGCACGGTGCTGACGCCGTGCCTTGTTACTTCCTGTTGAATTGTGCGAATCAGACCAGCTCTTTGATCGGGTCCAGATGGTCGAGGATGTACTGTGGTCGCCCGGCCGGATCAATGAACTGCGTGGTGTGCAGATCAATGCCCATGTTGTGGTACATCGTCGCGTGGACTTCCTGATAGTCGACCGGGCGAGTCTCGGCGACTTCGCCCTTACGACTCGAAGCTCCGACTGCCTGGCCACCGCGAATTCCGCCGCCCGCCATGAATGCCATCGCGAGACGTGGCCAGTGGTCTCGACCGGCTCGAGCGTTAACGCGAGGTGTGCGACCGAATTCGCCCCATAGGACGACGGTTACGTCGTCCAGCATTCCGTGATTCGAAAGGTCTTCCAGAAGAGCACTCATTGCCTGGTCGAGTTGTGGCAGATTGCGATCGCCCAGCGTCTTGAAGTTGTTGCTGTGCGTGTCCCAGCCGCCGAAGCCGCTGGTCGTGATGACACGGACTCCCGCCTGAATCAGCCGCCGAGCCGTCAGCAACGTCGATCCGGCCTTTCCATATCGCGCGACCATTCTTGGGTCTTCCTTCTTCAGGTCGAGAGCGTCTGCCACTCGACCGGAAGTGACAACGTCGATGGCCGTCTTTGTGAAGTCATCCAGAGCGGTCATCTCGCCATTGGCGTCGATGTCTCGACGGATTCGGTCGAGCGATGTCAGCAGCGACGAACGACTACTCAGTCGATTCTCGGTAAGACTTCGCTCCATCCGTAGATTGGTCAATGCTGCGCCTCGCCCGTTGGGAGCGAACGGCTGATACGTTGGCCCAAGGTAGCCAGCAGAACCGCCGTTATAAGAAATGAATGGCGGCGCTCCGCCGATCGATCCTTGAAGACGTCCGACAACGCTGCCCAGAGCCGGACGACCGCCGAGCGATTCGAGACTCTTCTTGTTGAAACCAGTCTGCGTTTGCTGATTGCTGTGCCCGGCGTTTGAACCGACCAGCGAACGGATGACCGAGAACTTGTTACCCATCGTCGCGAGCATCGGAAGCTTCTCGCAAATGTCGAGCCCTGGTGCGTTCGTCGCGATGGGCATGAACTCGCCGCGGTACTCAGCAGGCGCTTCCGGCTTCAGATCGAACATGTCGGTGTGTGACGGACCACCGGCCAGGTGGATATTGATAATGGCTTTCTGCGAGGAACCGATGCCAGCCTGAGCTTCAGCGCGAAGCACGTCCGCAAAAGTCAGACCACCGATTCCCAGAGCACCCAGCTTCAGGAATCCTCGTCGCGAGACGCCGTCACAGAATGAGCCAGTCTTTGAGCCATTAATCGTGAGCATCGGAATTCCTCCGGTTCGAGTAAGACGCGTCAGAAAGACATCGACGAATCCATCATCGAGTCTTGAGCGCGGGCCGGCATTGTCCCCGAACTCACGTACCGATCAAGAGTAATTGATACGTTGGAGCAAAGCGGCGGCTTACAAACGCTGAGAATGCCGATCAGCCGACGGTGGCAAGTACGTCACCTGTCGCGACCTGATCACCGGCCGCAACGTCGACCGAAGCCACTGCTCCAGCCACCGGAGCCGTGACGTCCATCTCCATTTTCATGGCCTCAATGACGAGGATGGCGTCTCCTTCTGCACAGGCACTGCCGGGTCCGAGCACGACTCGAATGACTCGACCGGGCATCGGAGCGACGACGTCGGTTGTCGCACCAGTCGAGGCAGCAGCCGGAACTGCGCCAGCGGCCTGAGCGGAAACCTGGATTGGTTTTCCGTTGACGGTCGCCGTGTCTCCGTTAATGGCGACCTGGTAGCTCTTGCCACCAACGCTCACCGAGTAGCTGCCACTTCCTGATGCGGCGGCCGGTGCCGCTCCGCCTGCAGCAGCCGACTTGTCAACTTTGCGGACGCCGACTTCAGCGGTTCCTTTCAGGTAGGCAACGCCCTTGTCCTGGCAGGTGGCGACGATGAACACGTTTTCGTCGGTTGTCTCGATTCCCTCTTGTTCGCAACGCGCTTTCGCTGCAGCGCGACCTTTCTTTGGATCGGCGTCGTTGAGTTCGAGCGGCGGCGTTGTCGTCGGCCCAAGTTCAAGCTGCTCGGAAGCCAGTTTGACGATATCGGCATCCGGGGGGACAGGCGTGTTTCCGAAGTAGCCAAGCACCATCTTTCCGTACGGTTCGGCAATCTTCTTCCATGGCCCAAACATCACGTTGTTAAACGCCTGCTGGAAGTAGAACTGCGAAACTGGCGTCACCGATGTTCCGAATCCACCTTTGCGAACAACGTCGCTCATCGCTTTGATGATCTCGGGATACTTCTCCATGATCCCGTTGTCACGAAGCATCTGCGTGTTGGCCGTGAGTGCTCCGCCGGGCATCGGGCTCCAGGGAATCACTGGCTCGACGGCGGTCGCTTCCGGCGGCAGGAAGTAATCCGACATGCAGTCTTTGAAGACTTCTTCGGCTTCGCGGACTTTCTCGATGTCGACATCCAGCGTGTAGTTCGTCCCGCGGAGGGCGTGCCACATGACCAGAATATCTGGCTGACACGTTCCGCCTGAGCACGGAGCCATCGACAGATCGATCGCGTCGGCACCGGCGTCGAGAGCCGCGATGTTGCCTTGCACCGAAATGCCGGCGGTTTCGTGAGTGTGATAATGGATGAACGAGCCTTCGGGCAGCATCTTGCGAGCACGCTTAATCGTCTCGTGAACCTTCGACGGGACGGCTGTTCCGGAGGCGTCTTTGAAGCAGACTGAGTCGTACGGAATGCCCGCGTCGAGGATTGCTCGCAGCGTCATTTCGTAGAAGTCAGCGTCGTGCGCGCCTTCGCAGCCCGGCGGAAGTTCCATCAGCGTCACGACGACCTGATGCTTCAGTCCCGCGTCGACGATGCACTGACCGGAGTAAATCAGATTGTTGACGTCGTTGAGCGCGTCGAAGTTGCGGATCGTGGTGATGCCGTGCTTCTTGAACAGATCGGCGTGCATCTTCACGATGTCGGAAGACTGCGATTCGAGGCCGACCACGTTCACTCCGCGAGCGAGTGTCTGCAGGTTCGCATCCGGTCCCGCCGTTTCGCGGAACGCGTCCATCATGTCGAACGCGCACTCGTTGCAGTAGAAGTAGAGCGACTGAAATCGAGCTCCGCCGCCGGCCTCAAAGTACGACATTCCGGCATCACGAGCCGCTTCCAAAGCCGGCAGAAAATCCTTGGTGTGAACGCGAGCTCCGTAGGCTGACTGAAAGCCGTCCCGGAACGCCGTATTCATGAACGTGACTTTTTTCACGGTAGTTACCCTGACTCATTCTGTGATGCCCGGATCCCGGACAGAGACTTCGTTAATTCTTCAGGCTGGTTCTGCAACGATCCCTGCACAACCTCAGCTACTTACAACTGACTGTCCGGCGAGACTTCAACTTCTTGCACGACCGCAGGAATCGGAGGCACATCGAGATCCGTTTGCGGACTGGTCTCCGCTGCCGAAACTCCCAGCACCGACCAAAGGACTCCAGCCGCGACAGCCGAGCCGATCACTCCGGCAACGTTCGGAGCCATCGCGTGCATCAGAAGGTGGTTGGTCGGGTCTTCTTCCTGACCGACGACCTGCACGACTCGAGCGGAGTCCGGCACGGCCGAAACTCCAGCCGCACCGATCAGAGGATTGATCTTCTCTTTGAGAAAGAGATTCATGAACTTTGCCGAAAGCAGTCCACCCGCCGTCGCGATTGCAAAGGAAAGAGCTCCCAGCCCGAAGATTTTCAGCGATTCAGCGTTCAGGAAAGTATCAGCCTTCGTACTGGCACCAACACAGAAGCCAAGCAGGATAGTCACGGTGTCAATCAGCGCGTGGCGAGCGTTGTCGGCCAGTCGCTCGGTGACCGTGCTTTCTTTCATCAGGTTGCCGAAGAAGAGCATGCCGATCAGCACGATCGAGGCCGGAGCAATCATTGCACAGATGAGAAAGGCGACGATCGGAAAAATGATTCGTTCACGGCGAGACACTTCGCGTGGTGGAGCCATTCGGATCAGCCGCTCTTCCCTCGTGGTGAGCAGTTTCATGATCGGCGGCTGGATCACCGGCACGAGTGCCATGTAAGAGTAAGCCGCGATGGCAATCGCACCGAGAAGATGAGGAGCCAGTTGAGTCGCCAGGAAGATTGCTGTCGGTCCGTCAGCTCCGCCGATGATCCCGATCGAGCCCGCTTCGGCTCCGGTAAAGCCCATCGCAATGGCGCCAAAGAAGGTCAGAAACACGCCGATCTGTGCCGCGGCTCCGAGCAGCACCAACTTTGGATTCGACAGCATCGTCGAGAAGTCAGTCATCGCGCCGATTCCAAGGAAAATCAGCGGAGGGAACACACCGTGCGAGACTCCGAAGTAGAGATAACTAAGGACGCTTCCCTCGTCGTAGACAGACAACGCCATGCTGCCAGCCTGATAGGGGATGTTACCAACGATGACTCCCATGCCGATTGGAATCAGCAGGAGTGGCTCGTAGTGTTTCGTGATTGCCAGCGTGATGAACACGATTCCGATGACGATCATCAGAGCGTGAGGAAACGTCATCGACGCGAAGCCGGTCGAACTAAGAAAGTCGAAGAAAATCTGCATGGTTCAGTTCAATGAACGGAGTCGAGTGTTCGTTTCACCGGGTCTGGCAGAATCCAGCAGCAAAGCTCGTGGTACAAAACACTGACAGTCTACGAGAGCAAGTTCGTCACGTCGTACCACCACGATGCAGATGCATCGCGAAAGCCGCTGCGGCTGCCATCTCATGATCGCCATTCGCGGCTGGGCGCGGGGCGGCCGCCGAATGGTCCGGCTTTTCGGGGTAGTACTCATGCAGCACCAGAAGCACTCTTGGAAGAGCGACCAGGGCAAGGCTGATCAGAATCAACGCCGTAAAGACAATCAACATCCCTGTAATGGCAATCGCCAAGCCTTCGGATGTTGTGATTTCGGCGGATTCGACAGCAAGCAGCAGCATTCGTTCGCCCAGTACGGCAGGTGGTGAGAGTTCGAACGAGCTGCCCGTAAGTTTCAGGCAGAAGAAATGAGTCCCGACGTTAGTCGGTCCCGCCAATCCTGTCGACCATCCACGCAAGACAAACTCTGGAATTTCGACCCCAGAATTCGTGGGATGTCTCACAGTGACAAAGCGAAAACCAGATCACTGAAATCTCGGCTGCAACCACAGTCATTAGGCAAGGAATCAAAGACTGAAGTCAAGCCTCGTGTCAGGATACTGCAGTCAGAACTTTTGAAGTGACGCTATTTGATCAACGATTCAGTCAGACCGACGAAGCGTCGCGAGAAACCGCACGTCGCTGAGCTTCTCCGTTGTCAAGTCCAGGCGACCACCATTCTCACCACGGCCGAATGAGTGGTGGTCCGTCGTCTGACCGCTGGTAAAGACCCCTCCCGACGACCACGACCGGGAACCACCAGAGCACTTCATCCGAACAGATTCCAGCGGCGATGTCCCAGTATTCGTAATCACAATACTGTAGACCCAGACTTTCCCATCCTCGCCGATATCGAAAAAGCCAACGCGTGTGTCGAGGCCGAACTCAATCGGCTCAGGCTGACCATCGTCCGTTATCTCGACCAGACCGAGCGTCAGCCAGTCATCGCGGGTGGGCGATTCAAACTCTGATTTATCAATCTTTTGCTTCTTCGCAATGTCACGAATCCTGGTTTCAATTGAACTGCCATCGCTCGATAGATGTTTGAGGCAGGTCAACATTCGAAGTGCTCGTCGACAGCCCTCGATGTCTTTTCGTGACGAATAGTGGTCGGCGAGTCTCGACCAGATCACTGCCGTACCGGGAGACTCCTCTTCGAGCAGCGAAATGATCCGTTCGCGCTGACTACTGGAACCTCTCCCCTGAAACGCGACCAGGAAGTTGACGTCCGGCTTCGGTTGCTCAAGCACCTGCTCGATGGCTGACTCAAGAACGTCGCTGGAAACGCGGTCGCGATAATGCACGAAATAGTCAACGTGCTCGAGCTGCCGTTCATCGGCCGTTCGAGGCAACTGATCGCGATCAGCAGGAAAGATCATCAATACACGTGGCCGGTCAACAAATCGCAGAATCGCGCTCCGCGGGAAGCTCGTCTCCTCGTGGTCAAGCCGCCACCCACTGTCGGCAAATTCGCTCTTGATGGCACCAAACAGCTCGTCAGTGGTTTTGTCCGTTGTCAGTCGCCAGAAAGTTTCATTCGGTGTCATCAAACGATGCGCCGACGTCACCACTTTGGCACCGAGTTGATCAAGAAACTTAAACTCTGGTATCGGTGAGTATTCAGGATTCGCCAGTTCGGTTGGCATCTCGGGTAATGCACCATGGTCGCCTCGTGCTGCGTCAAATTTCGTCTTCAACTGGGCGGCAATTTGCTTCGCGATGTCGCGTCCCTGCAAAACATATGCTGCAGAGGAAGACTCGACACCAAAATATGTTGACTGATGCTCGACTTCCACACCCGCGTGCAAGCGAACAATTGGTGGCGTCAGATCATCAAACGAGCTGAACGATGATTTGGCTAGAGTTGAACCCAGAGTCGACTTCACGGTCGCGTTGAGATTGTCGTTGACCAACCCCGAGACTTCTTTCGACTTAAGTTCGAGCGTCACATAGAAGTCGGGCGCCAGCCCGCCGAGTTCGGGCATGTGGCCAAACGGGTAATACTCAAGCCGATCAACCGCCAATTGTTGTTTCAACTGCTCAAGCAACTCAGCACCAACCCGCTCCATCAGCACGTCGTCGGACTGATTGATGATGATCAGGTGACGAGCCGCGAAGAACGCCGGATTCGAATGACCGGACGAAGAAAAGCTGGACGTCGAATTCTGCGACTTCAACTCACCGAAATGAGCATTGAAAGCCAGGCCGCCAGCGTCTTCTCCTCCCTGCTTCCTCAAAGTCCCATCCGCTTCACGGGCCAACACGATGGGCTTATTTGGGACGTCTGGCGGAAAGATATTCCAGACAACGAACCCACCAACTGCACCCACGAGAGTCACGATACGAACTCGCCGAGGAATACGGCTCAAAAAGCCTGGCTTGGCTGCGTCACTTACTGTTTCTTCAGTCATTGTTTGCCCTCGCTCGTCAGCAGCACGAAACCTTCAGCAACCGACGGAAACGCAGTTCGACTGATTCAGATCACACAGAATGTCCGCGTCTCGCCCTCAACATTCCTGGACCCGGTCGAGTTGCGTCTGTGCAATCGCGATCGCCGCTCCCGGACGATAGCATCCGCAGCCACACGGCAGAACCGCGACACGTGCGAAACTAGACACCACGCTTCGTGCCTCCGCACCGTTGTTCGCACCCTCACGACAACTTTCGAAATTACGCAATCCATCGAGACAACCATGCGTCACCAATCAAATTGCCCTATTTCAAATTGCCCTATTGAGGTTTCCAGCTCGGGCTACTCTGTAATGCCCCGTGGGCCGCTAACTGGACGGCAGCTAGTACTTGCAGGTCTATTCGTCCTGTCAGGTTTTCTCAATTCGGCCTGGGCCGCAACAAAGCCAAACGTCATCCTGGTCATGACAGACGATCAGGGTTACGGCGACATGTCGTGTCATGGGAATCCGACACAGAAAACGCTAAACATCGATCGGCTGCATTCTGAGTCAGTCCGGTTCACTGACTTTCACGTCGCGCCGTTCTGCACGCCGACTCGGGCGGCGTTGATGACCGGGCGGTATCCGGCTCGGACGGGCGCGTATCGAACCTCGTCTGGTCGAACGTCACTGCACGATCGTGAGAAGACTCTGGGCGACCTCTTCACAATCAACGGGTACGCCACCGGAATCTTTGGCAAGTGGCACCTGGGCGACAACGCTCCATCACGACCGATGGACAAGGGGTTTGAGCGGTCGATCTGGCATCGCTGCGGAGGTCTTACCCAGATCTCGGACTTCTGGACGAACGACTATTTCGATGACACCTACCTGAATGGTGATCGGTGGAAGAAGTTCGACGGGTACTGCACCGACGTCTGGTTTGATGAAGCGATGAGTTTCATGACGTCCGTCGCGGCGGATGCGGGTGGTAGCAAACCCTTCTTTGTCTACCTGCCCACGAACGCCCCGCATGGCCCTTACCTTATCGATCAGAAGTGGAAGCAGCCGTTTCTTGACAGGGGCATGAGCGGCCGCCTGGCCAGTTTCAAAGGAATGGTCGCTAACTTCGACTGGAACCTCGGCCGACTCCTCGACTTCCTTGAAACCGAAAAGATGGCCGACGACACAATTCTGATCTTCATGACGGACAACGGGACCGCAGGTGGCGAGTATCTTGCGGGAAACTCTCCACGCCAAAGCGGTCGCATTTATGGGTGGCCGAAGGATCCCGCCGAGAACGCGAACATGCGAGGCGGCAAAAGCTCAGCCTACGACGGTGGCCATCGAGTGCCGTTCTTCATTCGCTGGTCAGGAGGAAAACTCGGCGAACCCCGAAACATTGATACGCTCGCCGCTCACCTTGATGTGACGCCGACGCTGATGGAACTGTGCGATCTGGATCGCCCGGAACAATGGCCGCGACTCGACGGGCAATCCCTCGCTCCGTTGATGCAGGATGCCGGCGTGAAGTGGCCAGCTCGCACGCTGCACAGCCAGATGCATGGCGGAAATGGTTATTTGAAACCAGGCGATCCCTGGGAAATCGGCTCGGCCATGACCGAACGCTGGCGACTTGTCGAAGGCAAGGAGCTTTACGACATCGTCGCGGATCCGGCTCAGCGTCACGATGTGTCTGCAGACAATTCCGACGTCGTCGCCCGGCTGACTGAGCAACATCTCAGTTGGTTCAAGTCCGTGTCGACCGGTATGGACCCAACCCGAATTCACATCGGCTCTGATGTCGAAAACCCAACGCACCTCACGAGTCAGGACTGGGTGACACCGCGAGGAAATCCACCGTGGGCTCGCAGTCACGTGATGAGACGAACGCTGGCCAACGGTTCGTGGCAGCTCGACGTCACAAAACCAGGCAAGTACCGAATCTCTCTGGCCCGGTGGCCGCACTACGTTGAAAAGAGCATCGACTCAAAACAGGCCAGTATCGAAATCGCCGGGCAAACCAAAACGCTGTCGATCGACAATCCTGCGCAGGCGACGACTGCCGATTTCCAGGTCACGCTCCCGGCCGGGCCGACAACGCTGAAAACAACTTTGACAACGCTCGACGGCAAGACGCACGGAGCGTACTTCGCGTCGATCGAACGGATTGACTCCTCAGAGAAACGCCAAGCGAGACTTCTATGGAGCCAGTACTGCCTTGGAAACGGGACCGTGAAACTTGCTGCGCACACCGACGCGAATCCGCTGAAGCCGACAACTTCGTCGGCAACATTATTCCTTAAACAGAACAGTGCGTGGCAGGAGAAGCAGACGGTAAAGATCGACCCGCTGACGGCAATGGCCGAGTTCCGGCTTGAGAAATGGAACGCAAAGTCTCCCGTTGATTACAAAGTTGTATCCGGCGGCAGCGAGCTGACCGGAACAATCCGAGCTGAACCCGGCAAGAGCAAAACAGTCAAACTGATGGCCGTTGCCTGCGTGAACGACAAATGGTTTCCGTACAGCAACACCGTTTCACAGATGATCGAGCAGAATCCCGACCTCGTGTTCTTCGCCGGCGATCAAATTTACGAAAGCAACGCGGGCGGGGGAATTATCGAGGCTCACACCCCAGCGGATGTTCCCGAAGCGATGACCAATTACCTGGCCAAGTGGCGAATGTTCGGACTGACATTCAAAGAGATCCTGAAAGACCGTCCGTCCGTGATGATCACCGACGACCACGATATTTACGCCAACGATCTGTGGGGCGACGGCGGCCGGCGCATGACCGGAGACCGAACCACCGGTGGTTACCCAATGCATCCTCTTTGGGTGAATGCGGTCGAGCGAACTCAAACCTGGCACATCCCCGACCCAGCCAATATCGGACCGTGGGGAGACGGCATTAACGCCTACTACACATCATTCGACTACGGCGGAGTCAGCTTTGCGATCCTGGAAGATCGCAAGTTCAAGTCGCCACCGTCCGAAGTCGTCTCCGAGGCAATCCGCGACCCGCGAAACGACAAACCCAATCGAACTCCGGAAGTCATCATGGATCCAAGTTTCGACGCTCGCAAACTTGATCGCCCGGACCTTCACCTGCTCGGTACCGAACAGGAAAAGTTCGTCGCGAACTGGGCAACTCAAGTCGCCAAAGAAAAACGTCTCGCCGCGGTGCTGTCGCAGTCGCCGCTCGTCAATATCGGCAACTACGACGTGACGTACGGAGACATGGATGCCAACGGCTGGCCTCAAACGGCGAGGAACCGGGCCTTACGCGCGATCGCACCCTCACAGGCTGTCATGATCAGCGGCGACATCCACTTTGGAACGCTGCATCAGCACGGCATCGAAAACTGGGGCGACGGACCGTGGGGCTTCTCGCTTCCGGCGTTCGCGTCCAAACAGAATCGGAGTTGGGGACCGAGTGTTGCTGCACAGGGCCGGGAGATCCCCGGCGTCACCGGTTCCGGAAATCATCACGATCGCTTTGGAAACAAAATGACCGTCGCCGGAGCCGCTCACGGCGTGAACGGTTACGGAATGCTCCTATTCGACAAAACAAATCGAACGATCACGATGGAGCTGCACACGATGGACCAGAACCGCGAACCAAGTCGCGAATCAGTTCCAGGCTGGCCAAGAACGCTTCAGATCAAATGAGGTCACGGCGAACTGACGCCAACCGGAACCACGTTCGAATTCGAACCGCCCGCGTTCTCTGAACTTCCACACCTGAATCGGTACGGATTGATCCGTGGGCAGCAACGCAGTGTGCCCTTCATTGATCCGCCGCAAACACATGGATACAAATGTATTTGTGGTAATTAGCTTGCGTAAATCGGACAGCGATGGAACGGCCGCACGCAGCAGCTGCACTTGTTGGTGGAAGACAGCTTATGACGATTTCCATTTCACAATTCGCAGAACATCTTCAGACCAGCGGATTGTCCACGACGGACGAGGCTCGCGCGACGTTGGGAACGTTGCTCTACGATGACACCGTTTACTGCGGAGTCGTTCTCGAAAGCGCTGCAGGAAACTGGACAGCTGACGTCGTTTCAGGCTTCCTCGCTACTTGCAGAACAGTGTCCGCTGCTCGTGCTGGGAAATTATGAGCTGAAGCAGATTCTGGGACACGGCGGCAAGGGTCCGGTGTTTCGGGCTGAGCACCGTCGGATGGGACGAATCGTCGCCCTCAAAGAACTGCCGGCAGCGCTCACTCAACAGCCGGACGCGATCGATCGGTTTCAGCGAGAAGTGAAAGCCGTCGCCAGGCTGACGCATCCTCGAATCGTCACCGCATTCGACGCCGACGAGCATCGCGGTACGCATTTTCTCGTGCTGGAGCTGGTCGAAGGCCAGGACCTGCACACTGTAGTCCGGCAGCGTGGGCCTCTATCCGTCGCCGAAACAATGACAGCAGTCACGCAGACTGCCGAAGGTCTCGACGATGCTCACTCTCAAGGCATTATTCATCGTGACATCAAGCCAGCGAACCTGCTTCAGGCCGCCGATGGTGTCAAAATCCTGGACCTGGGACTGGCGTTTCTGGCAGGCAACCGCGCAGGACGTCCCGTGGGACCTACGGAACGGTCAACGTCTCACTTTCAGAGACATGGACACAAGTTTCCTCTCCGGAGGCCTCACGCTGTGGCCGGACGAGACGAAACTGACCGTGGTGTCCAACACCAATTTTGCGACATGTGATCTCGAAACTCCTTCCAGGGTCGCGATGTTCGACATCCGCCCCGTAACTTTGACCGCGCGACAACACGTTCAAATCAGCGGTAATTCTCAGTTTCTGGCAACGAAAGAACCCGACAACAGACTGAGACTTCGCGATCCAAACACCGGTCAGATATTGCGAGAATTCCAGACAAACGGCGAAGGCTCCTGGAGGGTGGGTCTGGCCTTCAGTCCAGACAGTGCACGAGTCGCTTTTGCACCATAAGGCAACAACGGCAAGGTCCAGGTCTGGCTGACGAGCGGCGGCTTGCCCCTCGGTACGTTTCCGACGGACGGTGACTCACAGTGCATTGCTTTTCATCCGCTTGGTGAGGAACTCGCGTTCGGTTCAAGAGCCCGGATTCGGCAGGTATCTCTGTCGTCTTTAACTCGAACGGCGACGTACTCCGGCTGGGATTCGACAACAGTCGATCAAATTGCTTTTTCACCCGACGGGACGCTGCTCGCCGGTGCCAACCACAATGGAACAATCCTCGTCCACGAAACTGAGAGTCAGCGACTCGCCCATCAGTTCGCGGTCGGCCCCCGAGATTCAAACGATTCCGGAGATCTCGACTTCTCGCCCGACGGCCGCCACATCATCAAAACGAACGCCAACGGCACCGTCCTGATCTTCCGTCTGCGCGAATGGTCCCCCGCCCTGATCGACGAAGTTCCCCGTCTTTCGGCGGTCCGCCAAAGTAGCCATCACTCTCCGAGTGATGAGCCCTCCCTGTGGAACGGCTGATGGCAATCCAATTCCGATTCTGGATTGGATGTCGATCGTGTCGGGGTTCGTCACTCGGAGAGTGACGGCTACTTTGCGAGGCTCGACACTCGGAGAGTGACGGCTACTGTGCGCTCCGGTGCACCCTGGGCCGGAGCCTTACCACCAGGACCGGCTCCGGAAAACGGCGACTGGTACACGCGTTTGAGGGAACGTTGGGGCAACCTTGATGAATAATTCATTAGATGACGACAGAAGAGAAGCGACCTGTCGTAGCCACCGTCGCCAGACGGTGGATCGCTCCTGAAAATCGACGCTCTGGCGAGCGTGGCTACGGCTACGGCTACGTCGAGAGCATCACACAGGAAGAGCACAATGTCGGATCAGACTGAAAAGCAGCTCGAACAGCAGCGTGTCGAGCTGCGGTGCCGGGAATTCCGGAAGGCTTTGCTGGGCGGAGATCGTCCGAAGCTGGAGGCCGTTCTCTCGACCGAGACCGCCAGCCGGACGGCTTTGTTTGCCGGACTGTTGAAAGCTGAGCTGACTGTTGAAAGCTGAGCTGGAGTGGCGGCAGTCCAGCGGCGAACAGCCCGATCTGACGGAATACCTCGAACGGTTTCCGGACCTCGCCGAAGTGGTTTCTTCGGTGTTCGACAGCGTGCTGGTGGAGCCGACGGTTCTGGTGGTCTCCGATCCTCTGGCTGAGACACACCTGCGGCCACGTGAGGACGGCGCGGCACTCGCACAGGACGAGCAGTCGACCGGCAGCGGCGCCGCTCCAGCACCGGACGGGAAGGAGTTCGGTGACTATGTACTGCTCGGTGAGATCGCACGGGGTGGAATGGGTGTCGTCCTGCGGGCGCATCAGAAGTCGCTGAACCGGGATGTCGCTCTCAAGATGATCCTTGCCCGGCACCTCGCCAGCGAAGAGGACATCCGCCGGTTTCAGACCGAAGCCGAGTCGGCCGTGCAGCTCGACCATCCGGGCATCGTGCCGATTTACGAAGTCGGTGAGATCGACGGACAGCACTACTTCTCGATGGCTCTGGTCGAAGGAGTAAGTCTTGCGGCAAAGTTGCGGGCCGATCCGCTTCCGCCTCGTGAGGCAGCTCAATTACTACAGCAGATCGTGCAGGCCGTCGGCTATGCACACGAACGGTCGATCATTCACCGCGATCTCAAACCGGCGAACATCCTGTTGACAAAGGACGGTGCTCCACGGATTACCGATTTCGGCCTTGCCAAGCAGACAACTGAGGACAGCGGCCTGACAGCCAGCGGCCAGGTCATGGGCACGCCGAGCTACATGCCGCCGGAACAGGCGGCCGGAACAGGCGGCCGGAACAGGCGGCCGGCCGAATGGAAGATGTGACGGCGGCCGCGAATATCTATTCGCTGGGGGCCGTCCTGTATGAGATGCTCACCGGCCGCCCGCCGTTCAAGGCCGCCAGCGTGATGGAGACTCTCAAACAGGTCCTCATTAAGCTCAAGCGGCTGGATGAAGCGGAACCACTGCTGCGAACCGTGAAGAACATGCGCATCGACCGCTGGTCGTCGCTCAGCGCGATGCGGTTATGGTCGGTGCTGATGCTGCAGAAAAAGCCGGACGCCGCAGCTCAGGTTGTTGATGAGTTGCAGGCCGGTTCGTCGTTCCGCGAACTCGCCGCCCTGGTCCCGGAACTTGAGAGGGCGCTGCTGGCCGCAGTCTACATGGCCGGAGCGCACGAGGCAGACACGGCGGCGGGACTCGAACTGCTGGTTTCAGAACTGATGCTGCACGGCGCGTTCGATTTTCAGTTCTCATCCGGTCAGGAAATCATTTGCCGAAAAGCCGGCGCATTCATCCGCGGAGGTTTCCGCAGGTCGAAAATCCCGGGCACTCAGATGCTCGGCCTGCTGGCCGTCTGGAGAGCCCCGGAAAATCCGACGGCCTGGACGCTGCTGCGGAATGGTTTTCGTCCTGAAATCCGCGGCGCTCTGGAATTCGACATTGACACTGACGCCGGGACAGACGGCGACGGTTGAGCTGATCGACCTTTGGGCTCGCAGCGAGTTTGCAGGTGCGATCCCGGGTCTCGTTCCGACTCCAGCGGCGTTGCCGGTTGGTACAAGGTGGCAGATGTGCCTGCGGCATTCCGCGTCGCTGCTCGTCGCGCTGACAGTCAGTCCGGACGACAGGTTCGTCGCCGCCGGCGGACAGGATGGTGTGGTCCGCGTATGGAACCGCGAAGACAAAACGCTCGCCACCGTCCTGCCGGGGCATGAGTCCGGCTGTCGGTCGCTCGACTGGAATCCCAGAACGAATGTCATCGTTTCCGGGAGCGTTGAGGGACGTTTGCGGTTCTGGCAGATGCCGCAGGGCCGGCTGATTCGCACTGTCGATACCGGACACCGCGGAATCATCGATGGGTGTTTCAGTCCGAACGGAAACTTCCTGGCCAGCACATCCTGGGAGAACCGAGGTTTTCTGTGGACGGCAGCAGGCAAGCAACTGCGGGAGTTATCCGGACACAAAAACCGCCGTCACCCGTGTTGCATGGAGCCCCGACAGCCGTCGCGTGATGTCACTCGAATCGCGCGGAGCGGCACGAGTCTGGGACGTTGACGATTTACGACGGGATCCTGTCGCATTGAAACTGGACAGCCCGGTTTCCTGTGGCCAATGGAGTTCCGATGGGAAAACCGTCGCCATTGGAGTCGGCAAGTTCATTGAGTTCCGTGAGACCGGCACATGGAAGCCACTGTTCAAGACGGGGCCGCATCCTGCACTACCGATGCGGCTGATGTGGAGCGACGACGGACAGTCCGTCATCACGGCGGGCTGGAACAGTCGGCTGACTCGTTGGAGCAGAAGCAGCGAGGCATCGGGCACGCCGCTTCAGGAAAAGAAAGTTCCCAGTCAAATCTGTCTGGTCGGTCTGCACAGCTCGGACGGATTTCTGACCGCCGATCAGTCCGGCCAGGTCCGCGAGTGGAACTCCGGCTTCGACTCCGACTCCGAGCAGGTCGGCAGCCTGGGCGAGTGCGAGCGCGTTGTGCGAGCGGTCACTTTTACTCCGGACGGCTCACACATTCTTGCCGGCGACAGCAGCGGGCTTGTGCACCGTTTCACACTCGAAGGCACACCCGATGGCACAGTCTGCAAACCGGGAAGTGTCGCCCGCATCGCGTGGAGTCCGGATGGCGAAGAATTTGCCGTGACGACGACCAACGCCAAAGTCGAAACATTCGACGCGATCAGTGGCGAGTCGACCTGGAGTGAAGCCCTGCCAGGAGGCACGTTTGGACTGGACTGGAATGCGGACGGACGACTCATCACCGCGGCGCAGTCCAGCGAAATCCGTATTGGCAAACGCGGTGAAGAACGGCGATTGATCACGAAGGCCAACCGCCGCGTCCTCAGCGTCTCGTCGAATCGCACTGGCCTGCTCGAAGTCGCCGACGGATCGAGAACGCTTCGCATCTGGGATACCAATCGGAGCAGTGACGATCGCCCCGGAGCACCGCTCCACGAAATCGAAGAGCGCAGCGCGGTGCAATGTCTCGAATGGAATCCGGATGGTGATCGACTGGCCGTCGCGGAAGGCTCACGATTGAGAATCTACTCCGACGCCTTCAGACGGTTGTCGAAGGCACGAGCCACCGAGGCACGATTCGCAGGTTGTCGTGGAGCCCGGACGGTCAGCATCTGGCGACTGCCGGTCAGGACGGCACACTGCGCATCTGGAACGAAAATGCAGAAGTCAAACGCGAACTTCAACACGGCCAGCGACTGGAATTCTGGCAGGTCGCCTGGAGCCCGGACGCTCGACACCTCGTAGCCTGCGGCGAGCATCAGGGGTTCCAGTGCTGGGACGTGGAAAGCGGACAGATCGCCTGGTTCGTGGTGATCGGATCAAATGGCAACTCGGTCACGTTCGGTCCATCGGGGCGTCCCTTGAATGGATTCGAAAGAGTTCCGGACGACGTGCTCTTCGTACTCGACCCCGAATCCGAACACGCGGGCACGATTCTTTCCGCCGACGGGTTCAAGAGTCACATCTCCCTGGAAAGTCTCTCGTCAGACAGATGAATTGGGCGGAGACCGACAGCCGGACGAATGACGAAAACGCCGGACCGCAGTTCATTAGACATCGCTCGGCCCGCTTGCACACAGAATTGGCTGCGACCAGAATCCCGCCGTGGCTACTTCTCGGACGGAATTTCGTCCCGCAACTCATTACCCAAATATCCAAACCGTCAAGGATTACTTCCATGTCTGACCGCATCGTCCTCCGAACTGGTGAATCCCTCGTCGCTGGCGGCCCGCCCTTCACCGCGGCCGAACCCGAAGTTGTGATCGGAGAACTCGACGGACCAGTCGGCACTGCCCTGGCAACGCTGACCGGTGATCAGTCGATGGGACACTCCAAAGTGTTCGCGATTCTCAATACCGACATCCAGGTGCGGCCCGTCACGCTTTGCGTCAGCAAGGTCACGGTCAAAAACAGTCGCTACACGAACATCCTGATGGGAACCGTTCAGGCAGCCATCGCCAACGGAGTCCTCGACGCAGTCCGAGCGGGTGACATCCCCAAAGAAAAAGCCAACGACCTGGGGATTATCTGCAGCGTCTGGCTCAACCCCGGAGTCGCCACCGACGACAATCTCGACCACAAAGCGTTGTTTGACATTCACCGCAAAGCGATGGCGCAAGCGATTCACAAAGCGATGAACAACGAGCCGTCAATCGACTGGCTCCTCGAGAATCAGGACAAGATCACCCACAAGTACTATCAGATGGGCCTCGACGGAAAAATCTAGGAGCCGACGATGACCGTGGGGCCGACGGTTTTGACCCTCGGAACGGAACGTCGAATATCCAACAAGGAATTTCGAAGGACGAGGTTATCCTGACTTCAGGCTTCGACATTCCTTGTTCGATTTCCAACCTCGCAAAAGTCACAAAGCTTGTTGACGTCCGCGACAAAGCACGAGACACAAATGCTCCATCTTCACTCCGCATCGTCAGAACGGTGGCTGGCGCAGGTCGACAGGAATCTGAAAGACATCCTGATCGACCATGCGCATTGCGAACAGAAAGCCGCAGCGACGGCAATGAATCTGATGTTTGACTACGTCGAAAACGAAGACCTTTGCCGCGAGATGTCAGCAATCGTCACCGAAGAGCTGGAGCACTTCCAACTGGTCATTAACCTGATCAAAGCTCGCGGCATTCGCTTTTACAAGATGAAGCCGGGCACGTACGGCCGAAAGCTGAAAGAACTCGGTCGCCGACAGGAGCCGCACAAAGCCGTTGATCACTTGCTGATTGCAGCGTTGATCGAAGCACGAAGCTGCGAACGGTTTGTCCTGCTGCGTGACCATCTTCAGGATCAGGAACTCAGCGATTTCTACGGAAGCTTGTACGAATCCGAAGCGCGTCACCATTCGACGTACGTGCGTCTGGCGAAACATTACGCGACCGAAGAAGAAGTCGACTCGCGTCTGGAAGAACTTGCCGCTGCTGAAGCAGCGATCATCGAAGAGGGCTGCGAACTTCCTCGCGTCCACAGCTGACATCGCGTTGGAAAGCGTGCCACTGGCTCGGTCAGTGCCTTTGCAGAATGGGGCCGCTGGAATGTGGGCACTGGCAAAGCCAGTGGCGCACTCTCATGTCCGCGACACATCGTCTTTAAAAGGGCACCTGTTTCCGGGAGGTTTCCTCGCGCCGGCAGAATCGTTCCAATCGATGTCTTACCTGGCGAATGCGATCGCTCGACGTGCCGGCCATTGACCTGAAATCGGTTTTAGTTGTACGGTGACTGTGAGACATGATTGCTGCGGAATATCTCAGAAGCCTCCGGGATCACCGATGACGTTTTCGAAAGACAACAATCCGTTAGCGAATATCAATCGCAGGGGCCTGCTGACCAGCAGCGGCCTTGCCGTCGGTGCTTTTGCTCTGCCGACCGCATGGAGGGGACCGTCTTCCGCTCGCGGGGATCAGGCCGGCGTCAACAACAACGCTCCCGCAAAGCGAGCCATCGTCATTCTACTGCAAGGCGGCTGTTCGCATCACGACACCTGGGATTTGAAACCGGATGCGCCGACTGAGATTCGAGGTGAATTCAAACCGATCGCCACCAGCGTGCCCGGTTATCAATGCGGCGAGCATCTGCCTTTGCTGGCTCAACGCGTTCACAACTTCAACGTGCTGCGCAGCGTCTACCACGCCACCCCCAGCCACGAGGCCGCGATCCACTGGGTGCTGACCGGTTACAACTATCCCGGCGCGAACACGTCGACAAAGAATCGCAACGACAAGCCGTCGATGGGATCGATCGTGGCGCGCGTTCGCGGAGCCAGCACACCGGGACTGCCGGGTTACGTCTGCGTTCCCGATAAAGGACAGCTGGGCGACCGTGTTCGATATGCATCGGCGCATTTTCTGGGCATGGCATACGACCCGTTCGAATCGGGGATGCCACCATCCGATGCAAAGAGTCCGTTCCAGATGCCTCCGAATCTCAGCCTGTCAAAGGCGGTCGACCTGACGCGGTTCGACCATCGACTCCAGCTGCTCGGTGAACTGGACTTGTTTTCAAAGAAGCTGGATTCGTCGGGCCTGATGAGCGGCCTGAACCAGTCCAACCGGCGAGCTTTCGAAATGGTCAGCAATGACGCGACGCGCAACGCCTTCGACCTGTCGCAGGAACCCGCAGCTTTGCGCGAACGATACGGCAACACCCGCGTCGGCCAGGAAGCCATCCTGGCCAGACGGCTGGCCGAATCCGGAGTGCCGTTCACGCTGGTGAATTTTTCGATCAACCAGGACTGGGACACGCACAACAACAATTTCAAGACGCTCAAAGAGACTCGTCTGCCGAATCTCGACCGGGCCGTATCCACGCTGCTGGACGACCTGCAGGAACGCGGCATGCTGGACTCAACGTTGGTTGCAGTCATTACGGAGTTTGGTCGAACTCCAAAAATCAACCAGACTGCCGGACGAGATCACTGGTCCGACGTGTTCTCAATCATCATGGCCGGAGGCGGCTTGAAGTCGGGGCAGATTATCGGAACCAGCAACTCTCGCGGAGAAGTCCCGCACGACCGGCCCGTCCACTACAACGACGTGCTCGCCACGATGTACCGCCAGCTCGGAGTGCCGACGGACCGCGTGCATTATCACGATGGCCGCCCGGTCCCGGTCCTGTACAGCGGGCAGCCAATTCAGGAATTGATCTGAATCGATCAGGCGGACGGTTGAACGCAGAGTTCTCCGAGAGGAAGAAACGCAGAGGAAGCAGAGAAGCCTCTCTGTGTCTCAGCGAGTGCTCAGCGGTCTCTGCGTTCCCTTTTCTAAACGTCGAGATGGCCTTTGAGCACTCGCAGGGTTCGTATCACGCCTTCGGGGCCGACCTTTGATCCGTGGCCCGGGCCTTCGTCATCGATGAAGCCGACGTATGAGCCGGCACCGAAGAATGTTTCCTGTTGATTCTCGGGATCGCCGAAGAGAATCGAGGAGAACGAATCTTCCGTCGCGTCATGGCAAGGTACGAATCCAGAGATTCTTGAACTGAGCATGAATCTTTCGTTGCTCCCCATGAGTCAACTGAAAACCCAGTGCCCCAGACTTGTCGCCGCGCGGATGAATCACGTCAATCGTCTTCACGCCGTTCAGCCAACCCTGGATGTAGTGACCTTTCGCGACGATGTAGAAGTGATTCCAGTCGTCGGCGTTCACCAGCTTCGCCGCTGCTTCGGGATCAAAACGGTCGACCATCGCGTCGCGGCGTTCGTCCCACAGGCAGCCCCAGTAGCCTTCGCCCATGTCGACCTGGTAGCCAGGCACGTTGTCAAAGCTGGTCGGCTTGGTCCGAATGCAGACTCCGCTGTTGGCCTTCGTGCCGGTCATCTTGACTGAAGCATGCAGCTCGAAATCGCCGTACTCTTTTTCGCTGTACATGTAGTGGTGCAGTTTCCCGCCGTCGTATTTACCAGTGACAACTCCGTCAGAAATCGACCAGTGCTCGGGCTCGTGCTTCCAGCCGTCGAGGCTGTCGCTGCTGAAGATTGATTCCCAACCACTGCCTGCGGGCTTGCCGCCAACCAGTTTTCCGCTTGCCGGCAATTCTCGCGGAATTTGTCGAAGGAAGACGTTTCGCCAGCGAATCTCGCCGCCGTGAGTCTGCAATTGAATCGAGCCAACAGGGAAAAGCGACTGAGCGCGATCCCAGAAGTTGTGCATCGGAGCATCGTCAACGACCAGCTTGCCATTCAGATGGACAGTCGCCTTGTCTCCAACCATTCGGATACGCATCCGGTTCCACTCGCCGAACGGCTTGTCCGCCAGCACCAGTGCATCTTTCCCTTTGCTGCCTTTCGCGTTGTTCCACAAGCTGCCCGAGCCTTTGTCGGCTCCCAGATGCCACTTGTTGCCTTCCTTCGTGTAGTCCCAGATCTGAACCTGCGGAGTCATCCGCATGTAGACGCCGCTGTCCGCCTTCGCGACCGTTTTATAGTCAAGCATCAATTCATAGTCGCCATACTCTTCCAGAGTCGTCATGTAGGCTCCGTGGCCGTCGTTGACGAGCTCGCCATTCTCAACGGTCCAGTGCTGCAGCACGTCCTCCCAGTTCTTCGAGAACATCGTCTTCTGATCCGCCGGCGACATCGCTCGAAGTTTCCGAGGATCAAAATGCCCCAGCCCTCGCCAGCCTTTGAGATCCTGACCATTGAACAACGCGACAAAACCGTTGGGCGGGACATTGTGAACCTCTGAGGTAACCGCCGACTTTGAATCCTCTGCCGCAATCGAGGAAACGGCAAACAGCGCCGAACCCATTGCAACAAAACGCGAGTACCTCATCCTGACTTCTCCAGTTGAATTTTTCGGACTGACTGTAACGGGAGCGGATTATTGGCCCATCGCGGCCAATGCGAAAGCCACCGGCGGCAATGACCGCGCCTTCCAGGCAGTACGTCACCGCAGTCTGAAACGCGCAGTCTGAGCCACACTGTCTGAGGTTGAGCATCGCCCGACTGTGTGCCGACTGCTAACCTCCACCGAATACCCGTCGGCAACAAAGCCGCTGTTGGAATTTCCCAAGGAGACATCACATGCGCCACCGAATCAACACCCCCAGCTTCCTGATACTTGCTGTCGTCGCGGTCGCTGCCTGCTTCCAGATGGCCGGTCAGTCAGGGACAGCTCAGCAAACGATTACCCGTCTCCCTGGTTCCCGAGCCGAGATCGACGCCGCCACCTTCCCGAGTCTTCAAGCGGCCTTCGATGCAATTCCGGAAGGTGGCGGCGTTGTTCGGCTGCCTGCCGGAACGTTTGAAATCACAGAACCGTTAATCCTGTCACGCGGCGACGTGATGCTGACCGGTGCCGGAACCGCGACGCACATCGTCAACCGCAACGAAGAAGGCAAACCGGCTCTCATTCTTCAACATGCGGACGGAGCCGCTGTGAAGAAGGACGACCGTCTGTGGCGGGTCATGCTGAGCAACCTGCGCATCACCGGCAACGAAAAAAGCGGTCACGGAATCCTCGCCGTTCAGATCCAGGAGATCTTTCTGCAGGGAGTGACTGTCAGCGAAAACGGCGGCGACGGGATTCAACTCGACCATTGCTACGAAGACCCGCGAGTCAGCGACTGCCTGATTACCTATAACAAAGCTGTCGGTCTGAACCTGCTCGGCTGTCACGACATCGTCGTCTCGTCCAACCAGTTCGAAGAAAACCAGGACGCCCTGCACTGCCTCGACGGTTTCAATCTTTGCATGACGGGCAACTGCCTTGATGACCATCTCGGCGAAGGGGTCGTCATCGAGAACACGTACGGATCGGTCCTCTCCGGAAACATGATCGAAGAATGCAACGGCACGGCAGTGATCCTCGACCGCGACTGCTACGGAATCACGATCAGCGCCAACGTGATCGCTCACAACGGAGCCGGTATCGATCTTCGAGACGCTCACGGCTGCTCGGTTTCCGCCAACACGCTGACAATCCTCAAGACCAACGCGTTACGAATCGGCCCCAACAGCGGTCGCATTACGGTCACAGGAAACAACATTTCCAACAGCTACATCGGAGAAACCACCGTCAAACGCCGAGTCGACGATCTGGCAGCGGCCGGCATCACACTGGACGGAGCATCGGAACTCGCCATCGTCGGCAACTCCTTCGCCAGCGTCCGCCCTCACGCCATCGAGCTGACCGACAATCCATCAAAGCGAGTCGTCTTCTCGTCAAACGTCCTCACCGACGTCTCCAGCGACCACGGCCGCCTCAAAGACTCGGTCATCACCGACTTACTCATCTCAGCCCCCGCCAAACAGACCGACTCGAAAACAGAGCCGAAGTAAGCAATGCCAGGACGACTGACTCTATCGCCTCAACTCGTCCCGGCTGTGAGCCATTCCTGGATGCCGGAGAATCGTGACAATTCCGAGGTAGCGGAAGTCGTGAGACTTCAGGCGCCAACACATCGGAACTCTCACGGATTCAGCTACGGCTAACGCATGCTCTGCGCGGCGACTGCGAATTGGATCGCCAGCCGTTGTTCATTGAGAGCCAAATTAGGCTTAGCCGCTACAACCGGCGTTTCCGATAATACCGAGACGCCGCCACGGGAAGGCGGGACTCAGTAGGGCCACATATACACTTTTAATCCGATACGAACAAACAAGGCGACCGATGCGTATCTTGACAGCGCTAATTTTCGCGTTTGTGCTCGTCACAAATCGACCGACGATCGCCGGTGACGAAGAGCTGCAGCAGGCTCTGAATCGAATCCAAACACTCGAAGAGCAGGTCGCCAGGCTCAATCAAAGTCCTGCGGCGCAGGATTCCGTCATTCTGCAATGTGACTGCCAGAGGGGCGGTGGTCCGACCGGCAGTTGCGGAGCGGGGTGTGGCTCAACGGGTGGCGGCAAGGCATCCTCAGGACATCCGCTCACCGCAGTTTACGATGGCGGATTTGTCCTTAAGCCCGTTGATGCTGACAAAACGCCGTTTTCGTTGAAGATCAATAGCTGGTTCCAGGCTCGACACAGTTACTTCGATTCGGAAGGCCCAAACCCTGACCAGAACGACTTCGAGTTCGAACGAAGCCGGCTTTCATTCAGCGGCTACGCGCTGACTCCTGACCTCAAATACTTCTTCCAGCTCGACGGCGACGACAACCAGAATCAGCGAGTCGACATGCTGGACTACTTCCTCTCCTACGACATCGGACACGATCAGCTTGGTCTGGCGGCAGGGCAACTCGGAATTCGCGTCGGTCGCTGGAAGATTCCGTTCAACCGCTCGCGTCATACCTCGGGACTGAATCTGCAGTTCGCCGATCGTTCAGTAGCCGGTGTCTTTTTCGATATTGACCGTAGCGTCGGAGTCAGCCTTTACGGCAAGACCGTGCAGACAACCACGCCGGTCAATTGGGAATTCGCTCTTACGAACGGCGTTCGGACAAACGGCGTCCGTCCCAACCGAGCGGGCCAAATTGACCGCAACCTGGGAATCAGCGGGCGAGTCTATTCAGACGTCCTCGGGACGTGGGGCAGCGACTACGAATCCGACATTGCCTGGCACGAAGACCTGGCCGTTCGGCTGGGAGCGGGGTTTGCCGTCTCTCGTGAAGACATCACCGATGGTCCCATCGAGGCCTCGCGACAGCGAGTCGTCGATAGCGGAGCGACTCTGGTAAGCATCCTGCCCGCCGGCATCACAGCCTACAACGTAGCACTCTTCGCGCTGAGTGCCGACTTCCGGTACCAGGGATGGTCACTTTCCACGGAATACTACTTCCGCAATCTAAGTCGCTTTTCGGGAGGCAGCGTTCCTGAGTTAACGGACCAGGGATTCCTCATTCAGAGCGGCTATTTTGTTGTCCCAAAGAAGTGGGAAGTCTTCGGCCGCTGGTCCAGAATTGTTGGTGACTCGGCAACTCTCGGGACGAGCGATCAGAGTGCTGACGAAATTGCAGGCGGCGTCGCGTGGTGGATCAAAGGCCGAAATCTGAAGCTGCTGTTTGACGTCAGCCGCGTCAACGGAACACCGATCAACGACAGCGCCGTTGGGTTCCTGCCCGGAGACGACGGTCTGCTGTACCGGACGCAACTTCAATTTCTGTTTTAGGCGAGCGGCAGATGAGAACTTACCTGCCGGAATGTAGCACGGCGGTCCCCGCCGTGATCCTCGGCGGGGACCGCCGAGCTACTATTGCTAATTTCTCAACTGCCGCACGCCTTAGACCATTTCCAGGTTTTAATGGCCGATCGATTCCGGCGGCGTGGCTTGTCACCAACGGCATCTACTGGCTCAGCGCACGCGTGGAGAGACTGTTAACGATTTTCACCACCGGATTCTCCTTGTATTTGCCACCGACTTTAGCCGGTGGTGTCTGAGCAATGGACAATCTGGTGAGCCGGCTTCAGCCGGACTTTCAGTCACGGAGTTGGTCGACTGGCTGAAGCCACGAGTGAAGTCCGGCTAAAGCCGGCTGTTTGACCACAATACATGGTTCCACCAGCTAAAGCTGGTGGCAAAGGCTGGAACTGACTACTTGTCTGCTGGCGTTGCGACGGCTGCGTCAGAGGGCCAGCCGAGGGCGTGGTGCAGTCGGAACTGGGCGACGTTGTAGTCGGTGACTGATCGCAGGTATTCACGCTGCGCCTGATCCAGTGCCTGCAGCGACTGCAGAAACTCAATTGGCAACCCCTGCCCTTCGTTGATGCGTTGCCGATTTCTGGCGTATGACTGCTGAGCAGCTTTGACAGCTGACTGAGCGGTTTCGATCTGACGATGCCTTGAACGCGTCTGACTGCGTGATTCGACGATCTCTCGCGAGATGCGGTCCATCATTTCGATTTCGCGATACCGGGCCTGTTCGATTTGAGCCTGTGCAATTTCCTGAGCGGCAACATCGCCTCGACCGAAATTTCGCAGCTCCCACACGGCGGAGACATCAACATCAAACCGATCGTTAAAGTTGCTGATCGAATCTCCCAGCCCGCCGCCGAAGCCGCCGTAGCTCATGCCAAGTAGCACGCTCGGCAGCAACGGAGCGTACTGCTCACGCTTCAGTCGTTCGCAGGCGGCGGCAACCAGTTGACTGCTCTGTCCGATTTCCGGGCGGGACGACAGGCCCATGGCCACCATCTGTTGAACCGTCGGCTCCATCGCAACGAGTTCGATCGGAGCAACCTGCTGCTCGACAGGCACCACTCGCACGGGAGCGTCCAAGTGCAGAATTTCGGCCAGTCGTGCTGAGGCGACCTGAACGGCTTCGCCAGCTCGGGCCACGTCGTTCTGTCTGATGGCGAATTCCGTCGCTGCTCGGTCGGCGTCGGCCTGAGCACCCTGCCCGGTCTTCGCGAACGAAGTCGTTAGTCGAACCAGTTCACCAGCGTTGCTGCGAGTTTCTACGGCAATCGCTTTCTCCTGGTGAGCACGCAGCAGCTCCAGGTAAGCAGTCGACGCTCGCAACATCTGATCGTGGTACGTGCTCCACGAATCAAAGTTGCTCGCTTCCAGATTCCGTTCGGCGATCCGCGGTGCGAACACGGCATCGCTGAGATGAAACTCGGCCGACAAACCTGGGGTCGGATTCGTTCCCGCTCCCACCGCCCCGGCTCCAAAGCCGCCCTGTAACGACGAACGGCTGACGTCGACAATCTGACCAATCGAATTCTGCAGCGTTCCTTCGTGACGGTTCAGGCTGATGCCCGCGCGAATCGTCGGTAGCCACAAAGCCTCGGCGGCATTCAAACGCGCGGCGGCTTCGGCGATTCGCTGATGCGCGAACGCAACCTGAGGGTTCTGGCCGGCGACCAGTTGCAAGGCCGTCGACAGGTCCAGCTTCTGAGGATCGATGAATTCATCGCTGTCGTCCGAGTCGGTTAAACCAGACTGGTCGGAGGCCTCGGCGGCGGGTGCGGGAACCGGCGTCGGCACAAAGCTGACTGGCGTCAACACGTAACGAGCGCCGTCGGCTCCAACGACCTCCTGTCCAGCGGCCGAAGCGATCGGCGACGCAGGGCTGGCCGAAAGAAGTGCAGGTTCGGTCTCGCTCGTCGGCACTGAAGAGACCGCATCGGCAAACACCGCGCTGGGGCTTCCCGACACCGTCGTTGCCGACACGGGAGAAACTCTAGTTAGATCAGCCTGACGCGGCAAAATGCTGGCCATCAGAATGGGAGCGACCTCTGGCGTCGCGTTCTGCGCGGTGAACTTGCGAATGGCGACCGGAGTTTCCCGTCGCTTCGACTCCGTAAGAGCTGTCTGAGAGCTAACGCTCGCACAGCCAACCGGCAGCACAAACGCACTCGTCAGAAACAGTCGTCGCCAGCGAACCCGGCGGCTCACACCGTCAAAATACGCACCCATCGCTCAGTTCTCCCCCGCCCCTGGTTTTCGCGCGGAATCCTCGGCAACTGCGAGAACACGGCACGCTTTCACCCAGATCGTCATCCGGAGTTGGCAAAGTTCAACGATTCTGAGGCTCGTACGGGTTCTGCGATATTTGACGCCTGAGTGCTGCACCTGCGTGTCCGTGACAAATCGGGGAGCGATCTGCCATTCCAACCAGATCGGATGACGTCGACGTTTCACGTGTGTGTACCGGCAGTTAGACTGATTCTCCTCATCCTTCGACCGGCACGGCTGCCGCTCAAACGCTGGCAGAATCAACAGACGTCCGGCGTTAAACTCTTCGCACATTGCCTCTTTTGCGGAACCGAACGCCGCCACTGCCCGGAGTCATCCCTCATGTCGAAACGAGACCGACTGATCTGTTCTGCGGCCCTCGTCGCTGTCTCTGGCTTGTCGTTGTCACTCAGCGGCTGCAACCGCGCCGAATCTCCGGCCCAGGCGGAGATCGCTGTCGACAACACGCCGACAGTTCACCTTGTGGCGGCGCAGCGGACAACCATCGAGCGGACGACGACTCAGCCAGCGACGATTCACGCGTACCATCAGGCGGAGATCCACGCCAAGGTTGCCGGTTACCTGTCCGAGTTGAAGGTCGACATCGGGCAGACCGTCGAAAAAGGCGACATCCTCGGCGTGATCAGCGTGCCGGAGATGCAGATTTCTTACGAGCGTAAACAGGCGGAGATTCGCAGCCTTGAGGCCGAACAGGAAAGTGCCGCTGCGGGTGTCAAACTGGCTCAAGCCGACGTGCAGGCGGCGCAGGCTCAACAGTCACAGGCCGCCGCCGAAGTCGCACAAACCGACGCTCAGTTGAATGCAGACACCTCTGAGTTCAAACGAGTGACTCAACTGGTCGAACAGAAAGCGGTTGCCGGACGCCTGCTTGACGAAGCACTCCAGAAATTCGAAGCGTCAACTTCAGCGAAGGCAGCAGTTGAGGCCGCTCTGCAGTCAGCACGCGCCGCCGTCACGGTGGCACAGGAGAAGGCCGCCGTCGCCCAGGCTGGAGTGAAGGCCGCGGCTGCTCAGACGGACGTCGTCCGCAAAGAGCTGGAAGGATTGGCCACGATGATGCAGTACGCGGTGCTGAAGGCTCCGTTCAAGGGAGTCGTCACGCGACGGCATGTCGACCCAGGCGATCTGGTTCGCAACATTCAGGACGCCTCCGAATCTTCGCGCGAACCACTCTTCGAAATCGCTCAGGTCGACCGAGTTCGACTTCGAATCGCCATCCCGGAAATGGAAGCACCGTTGGCTCGCGTCGGCAATGCGGTTTCTCTGAAGCTGCGTTCGCTGCCGGACCGAGATTTCGAAGGCAAGGTCAGCCGCATGGCCAGAAGGCTGGACGAGAGCACTCGGACGATGCAGGTTGAAGTCGACATGGACAATGCCGAAGGCCTGCTGATCCCCGGCATGTACGGAGAAGCCACGGTCACGCTCCGGAAAACTCCCGATGCCCTGGTCGTAGCGGCGACCGCCGTCCAGTTTGACAAGACCGGCAACAGCAGTGTGTACGTTGTTGAAAATGGAGCCGTGAAAATCGTGCCTGTCGTCACCGGCCACGACGATGGTCGACAGATTCAGATTCTCAGCGGCATCGACGAAACAGCAGAGATCGCCGCCGGCAGAATCGGCCGCTTCCAGGACGGTCAGAAGGTGAAGGTTGATTAGCCGCAAGAAGGCACAGGTCGCAAAAACAGGAAACAGGAAACAGGAAATTCCGACGTCACTCAGCTTCAACTTCGCCACGTCTTCTGATTTCAAACTTACAGGCATGATCCAACATTGTTTTTGCGTCTTTTGTGCTGTTTTGCGGCCAAGACGATGATGATTCTTTGATGAGCCGCAAGGAGGCACAGAGGTCGCAAAAAACAGGAAACAGGAAACAGGAAATTCCGACGTCAATTA
>Ga0316208_1001002_pt1 | contig 29023 bp, 19 predicted proteins | sample 3monopyrite_MG_FD_204944 | JGI IMG/M metagenome (GOLD analysis project Ga0316208, IMG submission 204944) | Microbial mat bacterial communities from mineral coupon in-situ incubated in ocean water Damariscotta River, Maine, United States -... | ecosystem: Environmental > Aquatic > Marine >... | reverse complement strand
GTGAAATGGTGGTGCTTATCTCAATGGCAGTTGCAGGCTCTATTCTAGGTTTCTTAAGACACAATACACACCCAGCCCGTCTATTTATGGGTGATACAGGAAGCCAATTTTTAGGTTTCAGCCTGGGGGTTCTTGTGATTGTGTTATCGCAGTCGGTTAACTCTGCGATGAGCCCGATCATACCTCTGTTTATCTTAGGTTTACCAATACTGGATACAATGGCGGTAATGGGGCAGCGAATTTATGAAAAGCGCTCGCCTTTCTCGCCTGATAAAAATCATATTCATCATAAGTTGCTGGATATTGGATTTGATCAATATGAGGCAGTATTCATAATATATTTACTACAGAGTGCGTTAGTGGCTGTAGCATATTTTATGATGTATGAGTCGGATGCAATATTATTATTAATTTATGTTGTGATAAGTGTATTTGTTTTAGGTGTATTTCATTATGCTCGTATTACAAGTTGGAAGTTTCATGCAAATGAATTATCTGAATTATCTCTACTTAAAAGTCTTATCAATTATTTACGTAGCAAGGGATGGTTAACAACGATACCGACGTTGATGTTAAAAGTTTTAGTTCCGTCGCTATTAGCTGTATCGGCTCTACTAGCCGTTGATGTGGAAAAGGATATGGCTGTGCTAGCAGCATTTCTACTCATTGTTTTATTGATAAGTTCTTTTATGAGTGCTAGTGGGAATGGGATTATTGAAAAAGCGGTTGTTTATATTGTCTCAGTTATGGCAATCTATTTGCTGCCAGAAAGCGGCCATGGTTTGGATAATTACAATATAATAAATTTCTTATTTGTGTTGTTGGTAGTTGCGTTCGCGCTAAAAATACGTTTTTCTCATGAAAAAACATTCCAAATAACGCCACTTGATTACCTGGTGATAATTCTAGTAATTAGTGTGCCAAACCTCCCGGAAGCCCACCTTGGCGATAGTGGTATTGGGGAAATGGCTGTAAAATTAATCATTCTATTTTACGCAAGTGAAGCGGTAATTGGTTTAAATATACGTAAATGGAATTTAATAAGAATAGGTACACTAGGGGCGCTATCAATTTTGGTGTTTCGAGGATTTTGATTTGGTATCTGGGTAGTTTTATAATATGTATGAACTTTCTAATATTGTAATGCATGGTTATGAGTATATTGGTTTCAGTGCATGCAAGTATTAGTTGTTTAAGCTATGAGTTGATTCAAGTGCGCCACATGAAAATGATTAGCTACTTTGTTTTAATTTATGGCAGTAAGCAAAAAAACGACATATAGTTGCTTTGAATTTCAAGTGATTTTTTTAAAACACAATATAAAAATATAAATGGTAGGAAACTGATAATGAAACATCTTATTTCAGGGGTGATAAAACTAACTGCAGCATCTGTATTGGTAATGACTTTAGTGGCATGTGGTGGTGCAGATGAGCGTAAACTCAAATATCTGGAAAAAGGTAAGGCTTATCTTCTAGAAAAAAATTATGAGAAAGCAAGGGTCGAAATTAAGAATGTTTTACAAATAGATCCGAAATATGCAGAAGCTTATTATTTAATGGGGCAGTTAGAAGAAAAGAAAAAAGAATTATCAAAATCTTTAAGTAACTATAAAAAAGCTATAGAGTTGGATCAAGATCATATAAAGGCAAAAGTGGCTTTGGCTAAAATCTATGTAGTTGCAGGCACGGATGACTATATAAATAAAGCAAAAAAACTTATAGCCGAAGCTAAAAAAGTACAACTTGTATATTCAGAGGCTGACCTTATTCTGGCCACTATTGAATATAAAACAGGATCTAAAGATAAGGCTATAAAAGACTTAGAAGAAATTATTAAAAGTGATACTAAATTAGTTGATGGTATAAGTCTTCTTTCAACAGTATATCTGGCTGGAGGTAAAGAGAATGAAGCTATAGAAGTCTTGACTAATGGAGTTGCAAACAACCCCCAAAATATACCCTTGCGTATTAGTCTTGCAAAATTACTAGCTAAAAATAATGACCTACTTGGTGCTGAAAAGCTCTTGAAGGAAGTGATAAGCATTGAGCCAGAGAAATATTCACTGCAAGTTGCATTGGCATCCTTTTATGCAAGTTCTAACCAAATTGATAAAGCTGAGGCGGTATTGCGGAAGTCTCTTGAACAAGATGATGAAGATGCAAAACGCTATCTTGTACTAGTTGAAATGTTAGCATCTAAAGTTGGTATAAAGGAAGCGAGCCACGAGTTAGAACAAGCAATAAAAAACAAACCTGATTTGTTTGAACTAAAATTTTCTCAAGTTGAGCTTTATGTTAAGACAGGGAACAGAGAAAAAGCTAAAGACGCATTAAAGCATATTATAAATAAGAAAGCCTATGATGTGGAAGGTGTAAAGGCTCGATTAAAGATAGCTAATATGTTGCTGGATGAAGGGGATAAGCCTGGCGCTAAAAAATATGTAGGAGAGGTTATAGCTGAGTATCCAAATAATATTGATGCATTATTAATAACAAGCAAGTTGGCTTTATTTGATATGGATGCGATATCTGCAATTAATGGGTTGCGAACTGTAGTTAAAAATGACCCTAAAAATTCTGAAGCATCACTGTTACTAGCACAAGCCTATGAGTTAAATAAAGAAAGTACACTTGCGGAAAATGAGCTCAAAAAGTCAATTGAGGCTAATCCAACTAATGATCAAGTTCATGCAAATTATGCGCGGTATCTTGCGAGTAAAGGGCGAATTGAAGAGTCCGTTAATGTTGTCGATAAAGCGTTAATATATTTTAAAGATAGTTATGATTTAATGGATATAAAGCTAAGAATTATTGCTTCTCAAGGAAAAAAATCAGAAATAATTGCGCTTCTAAATATGATGGAGCAAGCGAATCCATCTAATGCTGATGTGAATATTACCAAGGGCCAGTATTATATTTCAAAACAAGAAATATCAAAAGCGATAGAGCAATTTGAAATTGCAAATAAGAAATCAAACGATAAATATAAAACATTGGATATGATTGTCAAAACATATTTATCAAACAAACAACCTGATAAGGCTCTTGAACGATTACAGCAGCGCTTTGACAAGGATCCGGATGATGCAATTGCTAATTACTTAGCGGCCGTAGTGAGTTTGTCACAGAAGAATACCTCAGAAGCAAGAGTTAAATTAAATAAAGCATCTAAGTCAGCTGAAAAATGGTATCTGCCATATAAACTATTGGCATCTACATATGTAACTGAAAATAATTTAGATAAAGCTATTGAGATATATAAGGGTGCGATTAATAAGCTTTCAAATTCAGTAGATGCTCAAATACAATTAGCGGCTATTTATGAAAGACAAAAAGATTTTACAAAAGCTATGGAAACATATCAGAAGGTATTAGATGTGAATCCTAATAATAAATTAGCGGCCAATAATTATTCATCACTTATACTGGATTATGGAAATAAGGATGATTACCCCAGAACGCTAGAATTATTGAAAGGTTTTGATAAACTTAATCAGCCTGCTTTCCAGGATAGTATAGGTTGGGCTTACGCAAAAAATAATGATAATGTGAAAGCAGTTGAAATATTAAAGCCTATTGTTGAAAAATCTCCTAAAGTTGCAATTTTTAGATATCATCTGGGATTTGCCTTATATCATATGGGTGACTTGGCAGCAGCTAAATCACATTTAGAAATAGCGGTATCAAGTGAGCAAAAATTTTCAGGAAAAGATAAAGCTGAAGAACTTTTGAAAAAACTTTAAAAACTTAACTTAAGTTGATTTCTTAATATACTGAAATTTTTAGGCGTGAACTACTAAGTATTTGGCTGTTAATTGTCAAAATAACTTGGGTTTTAGCTAGCTCTGTGTCAATCATGATCATGATTTTATTGATGAATCACATCTGATAAATAAGATGTGGTTCTAAATGCGAAATAAAGATTGGTCGGAACGAAAACTACATGTTTATAACAATGTAAATATAAAACACTATTACAATTAGGTTATATGCAGCAAGTATGAATATCTTTTAATGATAATAGAAGTAATTAGTTTTGGTATTTCGACTACCTTGTTCCTTATACTTGGTTTAGTCATGCTTACAGGCCAGCGTGATAATTTACCTAAAATCATGTTGGCAGTGGCATCACTGGCTAGTGCTGTTTGGTCTGGTACAGTCACCTACCAATCTATATTTGGGGGGCTTTTAAGTTTTACACTTCTCCTTGAACTACTACGTTCTCTTGCATGGTTTGCTTTCCTGTTAGTCATGCTTCGTACAGCTTATAAATCTTCAGATCGAGTTAACAAAAATTTCAAAGTTACATTTGCAGGCCTAAGTGTTTTTGTGATTGGCTTGATGTTACTTGCTTTATATCGTATTTCTGGTGGTTCTTTATTCGAGATAATCGCAGGAAATGACGTATTAATTGGTCATTTGCTTATTTCTATTGGTGGGCTCGTTATTATTGAACAGCTCTATCGAAATACCTCTGAAGAACACCGCTGGGCATTAAAGTATTTGTGGATTGCAATTGGTGCGATGTTTGCCTATGACTTCTACATGTATTCAGATGCCTTTCTATTTCAGCGCATTGATAATGAGTTATGGAATGCGCGTGGTTTTATTCACGCAATGGTGGTGCCACTTATCGCGGTGGCAATTAAGCGTGAGATGCAATGGTCTTTAGGTGATGATTCGATAGATATATTTCTTTCGAGACATATGGTTTTCCATACAACTACTCTGCTTGCAGCGGGTTTGTATCTTGTATTTATAGGTTTTGGCGGCTATTACGTACGTGATATGGGAGGTGACTGGGGCGTGGTCGCGCAAGCTACCTTCTTATTTGCCGCTGTACTCGTGCTGGCTGTATTATTATTTTCAGGCAAAATCAGGGCGCGGCTTAAGGTTGCCATCGATAAGCATTTTTTTCACTATAAATATGACTATCGCGAAGAATGGTTGAGAATTATTCGTACATTGTCTTCACAAGACACATCTAAGCGATTACATGAAAGAGCTATACGCGCTTTGGCACAAATCATTGATAGTCCTGGCGGCTTATTAGTTATGGAAAGAGAAAATGGTTATTTTGAGTCGGATGAGGGTTGGAATTTTGAACAGCCTAATGTGCGTGAGCCTGCAAATTCTACACTGGTGCGGTTTTTAGCTGAGCATCAATTCGTAATCAGTTTAGATGAATATAATAGTGACCCGGATATGTACACCCGTCTAGGCGTGTTAGATATTCCAGATTGGTTAATAAACAATAAAGAGGCATGGTTAGTGGTGCCCCTAATGTTACAAGATCATATGATGGGGTTTGTGGTTTTATTACGTTCACCAGCACATGAACGATATTTTAACTGGGAAGATAGTGATCTACTGAAAACCGCAGGTAGGCAGGCAGCCAGTCATTTGGCGCAATATGAAACGGCTCAGGCATTGGTAAGTGCTAAACGCTTTGAGGAAGTTAATCGCTTATCTGCATTTATTGTACATGATGTCAAAAATATGGTCGGTCAGTTATCAATGGTCGTTTCTAATGCCGCGAAACATAAAAATAATCCAATGTTTATTGATGATGCGATTATTACAGTCGAGAATTCAGTGAGTAAAATGAATAAGTTACTTACTCGATTGCGGGGGGGGGAATCGGACAAGGCAACGGCTTTAAGCCTGTGTGCTCTTCTTGAAGATAGTATTCGTATTTGTGTTAAGGCGGGAACCCTTCCTATTCCAGTGTTGGATTGTTTAAATCAAGAAGTATTAGTAATAGCTGATAAAGATCGAATGTCCGCGAATATTGCTCATATTATTCAAAATGCACAGGATGCGACAGCTGACACTGGAAGAATTACTGTAAAGCTGCGTAAGCAGGGTGGCTTTGCCGTTATTACTATCGAAGACACAGGTGAGGGTATGGATGAGATTTTTATTCATGATCGTTTATTCCAGCCATTCGAATCTACCAAAGGAACTATGGGGATAGGTGTTTTTCAGGTAAGAGAATATATACACAAGTTAGGTGGTCAGCTGGATGTGGAGAGTCAGGTTGGCATAGGTACAACATTTCGTTTACATATACCATTAGATTCACTGAAAGCAAAGAATAACTCATACATTGCACAACTGACTAAAAATGGGAAGCATATATAAGATGAGCAATCCTAAATTGCTAATAGTAGATGATGATGAAGGGATTCGCTCGCAATTAAAATGGGGGCTTGAAGGATATGATGTTATCACTGCAGACTCTCGTTTGAGTGCAATCGAGCAAATGAATATTCACCACCCTTTAATTGTTACACTGGACTTAGGGCTTCCACCAGATGCTGATGGTACGACAGAAGGGTTTGCGACGCTCAAAGAAATATTACAAAATGCACCTACTACAAAAGTAGTGATGGTTTCAGCTTCTGAAGATGTAGGAAATGTTGAACGAGCCAAAAGCTATGGTGCGTTCGATTATTATCCAAAGCCAATTGATATGGAACAATTACAGCGTATCATTAACAAGGCGTACTCTGAAATTCAAGAAGGCTTCTAAAAAATAAGAGAACTAGCTTTGCTAAAAACTGATGTAGATTAAGCAAGCGCTAAAGCTATATTTAACATTACCGTATGTATTCAGTAGTCTTCGTTCCTTGATCTGATAAGTTACATTATTAGGGCTTTATGTAATCTTACTAATCCTTGATGGCACTAAATTAATTATAATAGCTTATATTGTGTGGCCTTTATTTGAAGCGTGAAATCTCGTAAGTAAATGGTAAAAAAATCCGACACTTTGATCTTGCTTAGTGTATTTATCTGATGCAGAATCAAAGTTCATATATAAAAATAAATAGCGATTTAAATGGAAAACAACAAAAAAATTCTCATTGTTGAAGATGATCCTGGGCTACAAAAGCAGATGAAATGGAGCTTTGATGACTTTGAAGTATTCATTGCCGGAAATAGAGAGGAAGCATTAAAGATTGTCGTAAAAGAGCATCCTTCAGTTGCCACAGTTGATCTTGGCTTACCACCAGATCCAGAAGGTTCAACAGAAGGTTTGGCAACAGTTGAAGAGATATTAGCATTAGCACCTAATACAAAAGTTATTGTGGTTAGTGGCAATGATGATAGATCAAATGCAGTTCAGGCTGTTGCTTCTGGAGCTTATGATTTTTATCAAAAACCAATTGATTCAGAGCTATTAAATCAAATAGTAACTCGTGCGCATCACGTATATGAGTTAGAGGAAGATAATCGTCGACTTATTATGGAGCATATAGATGTTCCAATGGAAGGAATGATTACTAGTAGTCCTCAAATGCAATCAGTATGTCAGAAAGTAGAAAAAGTAGCGCCATCTGATGCAACTGTTTTATTATTGGGCGATAGTGGTACAGGTAAAGAAGTGTGTGCGAGAGCGCTGCATGGTAAAAATCCGAGTATTACCGGACGCTTTGTTGCAATTAACTGCGCTGCAATCCCTGAAAATCTTCTTGAAAGTGAATTATTTGGATCAGAAAAAGGTGCATTTACTGGAGCAACAAAAACAACGCCAGGAAAAATTGAGTACGCAGAGGGTGGTACTTTATTTTTAGACGAAATGGGTGAGTTACCTATGCCATTACAGGCGAAACTATTGCGTTTTTTGCAGGAAAGGGTAGTAGAGCGGATAGGCGGTAGAGAGGAAATCCCAGTTAATGTTCGCGTAATTTGCGCAACACATCAAGATTTGGAAGCTAAAATAGCCAAGCATGAATTTCGTGAAGATTTATATTACAGAATTAATGAAATTCCTATTCATATCCCTCCACTGAAAGATCGTGATGGAGATGTATTGCTTTTAGCAAGGTCGTTTTTTGACCAAATGAATAAAGATCAGGGTAAAAAACTTAAAGGTTTTACTAAAGATGCACTTAGTGCAATGGAAGCTCATCATTGGCCTGGAAATGTTCGTGAGCTTAAAAACAGAATTAAAAGAGCTGTTATTATGACTGATGGGAAGCAAATTTCTGCAACGGATTTAGAATTGAACCCTTCTAATGACAGTGCTGAAATACAGACATATGCTTTACGTGAAGTGAGAGAAGCAGCAGAACGTAAGGTTATAACTAAGGCTCTAAATCATACAGGCGGCAAGGTATCACCAGCAGCTGAACTGTTGGGGGTGAGTCGCCCAACTTTGTATGATTTAATGCAAAAACTGAATATAAAAATATAGCACGATGTAATTTCAAAAATCTGATAGTCTCAATATGGATAGGAGGTTCTTAGGTTGCTCATATTATCACGCGTAAACGATAAAGAAGCTGTCTCATGTGTAGAAGGTGTGCTCTTTGAAGGCGCTTCTCAAACAGAGATTGTACGTATTCTTGCCGCGCTTCATGTGAAATTAAAGAATAGTGATAGATATTAGTGTTTTGGTAAAAGGTGTGAATAACTCATCTGTAAAATCATCATTGAGTCAGTAGTTTTTCAATGCTTATTATAAAATGAACGGCTATGAAATCTGGAAAGAGTTATCAAGGGTATTATAAAGATAGAATCGACAAAGAGTAGTCATCAGTTGATTTTAGCTTTATTTTATACGAAGCGTAATTAGCATGGATAGTGCATAACTTGAATTAACTTTTAGTGCATATGTAGTAAAAAATAATGTGAAATTTATATGCTTATGCAAGGATTTCCTTAAATAGTTGGCGATTAATAAATCGTATGTGTTTTATATTAAATTATGAAGAAAATAAAGCTCAGAAAAAAATATATTGATATAATTAATAGTTCAAAATTTTATTTTGAGGAAGTGACTGAAAAGAATAATTGTCCCAGGTGGGTGGCAATATTTTTATCGGTCATTGATCAGTATAAAAGAATTTCTTTTGCTAGTGATAATAAATATGTCATTAATGATGAGAGTGATAGTTTTATTATTTTTATTACCCCTTTTATAAAAGTAGCGTGTTTAGAAGTAACATCTAAGCATAGTATGTTTTATAAATCACTTAATGAACAGTGCCAATTGAAATTGGAAATTCAATTAGCAAAAAAATTGAAGCGTATTTGTTCATCAACTCTGACTACTAGTTTTGAAAAAAATGATATGGGTTATGATTTAGGTGCTTATATTAATGCTCTTTATAAAAAACCATTAGTATTTTTTAAAGAGTATAGTGTATTGGCTAAGCTATTATCAATGCATACCGATTACTGGATTCAGTCGACATCAAAGTTAATTAAACGCTTGCAATCTGATTTTGATGAATTTGATACCCGTTTTTTTAATATTTATTGTGATAATCCGTCAGATGAAGAGATTGTGAAAATGATAGTTGGTCTACAGCTTGATTTATCAGATCCACATGAAAAAGGACAATCTGTCACTATTGTTGAATTTAATAATGGCGAAAAAGTTGTATATAAGCCTAAGTCAGTAATGGCTGAACAATCATTTGGTAGGTTTGTCGAGTGGCTTAATGGGTGTACTGAGTTGCAGTTGGAATACCTTCCTGTTATTGATAAAGGGAGTTACGGCTGGGTTAAATATATAGAGCATAAGTCTTGTGAGAATAATGAAGAAATTTCTAGGTTTTATTCTAGAATTGGCATGTCTTCAGCACTGCTATATGTTTTAAGAGGAATGGATTATCACAATGAGAATTTAATAGCTCATGGTGAGTACCCCTTCTTTATTGATCATGAAATGCTTTTTTATCCAATTTATGTGGATGCAGAAAATAAAGAATTAATAGCCAAGTCGGAATCTAAAACTGATGTTCAATCAGGCTATTATGAATCGATTTTAAATACTCGCTTATATCCTATTGTAGAAAAAAGAGTAAACGGAACTATCTCCGATGTCAGTGCGGTAGGTCATTGCTCTTCGGATAAAATTAATACACACTTACCCGTTAATGATTGTGCTATTCACGATCCTGGTAAGTATGTATCCAATATAATCGATGGCTTCAAAACTGTATATGAGATTATCAGAGACAATAAAGATGATTTATTAAGTGAGAGCGGTCTTATTAGTTATTTTTCGCAGTCCAGTTATAGATACAATATCAGATCAACATCATCTTATTTATCCATAAATAATCTTTCAATATATTCTGATGCATTTAAATCAGGCGATAATTTTTGCAATCGGATTCATGCGGCTCGAAGTAAAATGCAGGCGATATTTTCTAGAGTTATACCTCCTGATATTATGCTAGAAGAAATGAAGATACTTTCCAGGCTTGATGTCCCGAGATTTACAATATATTCCCAAGATAGGCACTTGTTATCACCTGATCATAAATGTTTAACAGAAATATTTAAATATTCTGGGGTTGAATTGGTTGAGCAACGTATTATGGATATGTCTGATGCTGATTTGTATAATCAAATTAAATATATTGAAGATTCAATTAATGGCTAAATGTATAATGATGTAGTGTTACTGATGTGCTTTTAAATACTGAATATGGTGGTGTTTTATTTTTTAGTAAATTCATTGATGTTCAGTTTTTAGTAAAAATTAGGTTGTACGATATGGATGCAGTAAGCAGTATGTTTAATGAAATAATGAAATCTTATCAGGTTGATGGTGATGGTCTGGCTGTAATTGCAGAATCTGGCATGTTGTCGAATATGTTAAATAATTTTAAGAATTATGAATTGTTTCTTGGTGATAGAAACAAACAATTCAATAGTAAGAAATTCATTAAAAAAATATCTAAAGGTTCTAATGTTGTTTTTGGCGTTACTAATGATGTAGAGCTAAGAAAAATATTTTATTATGCACACCTGGCCGCATGCTGTGAACTGTTTAATGGCTGGGTCTTTCCGCTTAATACGATTAATCGTGACTCTATGCGTGCACTTATAGATCATGCCCTATATCAATTTAAAAATGCACCTATTGGTAAGCTTAATGAATTTCAGTCAAAGATTCATAAATCTGATGTGGTTCGGACTATTCAGGTACTGAGAATGATGGGTTTATTGACGTCTAATAGTGAATCTCAAAGGCAACTGTCATTTGCAGCTGGTAATGCAGAGCGCGAACTCGATGGTGTGCATATGCTGCCAGTAATTCGTCATCAGAAAAATGCTGTAGATAATTCGAATATTATTGAATTTTCTAAACATGTAAATCGACCAGAGAAGGTAGTGTTGATTGATAATGCGCCTGCATTTAAAGAACTTTATGATTCTCTTAATCAAGATCATTCAGATTGGGTGTTGGCGCTTAACGAAGATGCTGACAGTGCCATAAGGAAAACGAGTGAGCTGATTTCTGATAATAAAATAAAACCATGTAATATGATTGCCGGAATACGTATTGATCATGAAATAATACCCGACGTAGCCTGTTTTTTTAAACAGCTAGTACCTGTCATAGATTCAGTAGCAGACTTAATTATTTCGGTGGGTGCAGGTCATACGCTTGAGGAATTTGAAGGCCGAATAAATCTAATGTCAGCAATGTTCGATTACTTGAAAAAACAGGGCATGGAGCCGGTTAAAATTATACTGCATGGTAGTGGTAGTGCAGAAGCTCAACGAGCTTCGCCGTTATTTGGCAATGGTCCTACTACAACCTATGAAATTCTTTACTGTAAAATTAAAAAGAAGAAATTATTGTAGATTATATATACTGCCGTGATCTGCTTAGAATGTACATTATTACTTAGAATTGATTTTACATGTGTGACATTCTATTAATATCTACCTACAAGCTTAAGCGATGCTGTATGTAAATAAAAAATATCAAATTAGAAAGTGTGTGTAAAAAAACAAGCAATACAATATCGTTATATTTCTGAAATATCCAGCCATATATTATTGATGGAATAAATACACTTAATCCCCAAAGTCCTTGTGTAGGTAGGTGGAGTAATGCAAAAAATACAGAGGTAATAATGTTTGCGTGGCAAGGGTGTAACCCAGATTTTTCAATACGCCTCATAAAATACCCTCGAAAGAACCACTCCTCTGGTAATGCGATTAGTAATAATGTGCTGAGTGCGACTAACTTATAATCTTTTTCAATTGTTACCAGTATGTACATTAGCAATATACATATCAGCCAGCGAATTAATTTTTTTGCATTGATATTTAGTTGAGGCAATGTAAATGAGCTATCAACAAAAGGTAATATCAGCATTAAGCCAGTAAGAATAGTTGTGCGCCATGCATAATCAAAAACGGCGCAAGCCGTGAGGATTGCGCCGTTAATGATAAGCAGATGGTTTCTGCTTAAGTGGTTTCTCAAAATTACTGAGCCTTATTTCGAAGTCTAAATAATCCCAGCATTGTTAAGAAACCAGCTACTAGTAACCAGTCTGCATGGTCGCGTGCCTTGGCAGGAGTGTTGCTCATGCTACAACCATCAGAACCACTTGTGAAAAATGTTTCACTAATACCGCCCGGGTCTACAATAGTGCCATTGGCTAAACCGTCAGCATCATTAGGGCCACCATCGGTGATGGTTAAACGTACGCAACGGTCACCTGAAGTTAGACCGTTAACATAACCAGCATCGCTGGCATCTGGGCAAATGGTATCGCTACCCGAGATGCTGCCTGCGGCAGAAGCAATTGAATCATCTGTTAGATCAAAATCTTGCCAGCCTGTAGACATGAGTTTGCGGTATACAAGCTTATGGCCCTGATTACTTAAAATTTTAGCTGGGATTGAGGTGCTTAAAGGCAATACAACTTGAGCCTGAGTACCGGCTGTTACACCATTAATGGTGAAATCGAAGCAGCCGCCAATACAAGATTGGCTCACGCCTTGTTCTATACCGAAACCCGTATCCTCAATACCTATATCTGTTGTAGTAACAACACAAGATGTATTACTTACAGAAACAGCTGTAGTGCCACAGGTTAAAGTGCCTTCAGATGACGTTGGTGTACTGGCACTACTGGTTACAACTTCTACAGTTACCGTAGCATTTAGTGATTGAGCAGATTCTACATCTGTTAATGTGTATGTGAAGCTATCACTACCAGCATAACCTGCAATTGGTGTGTAGGTTACCATTCCAGAGCTAACTACTGCTGTACCATTACTTGGTGTATTAGTAATAGTAATTGTGCTGTTTGTAATTGCATCATCATCGGTATCGTTGCTAGTCACATCAATATCTACGGTAGTTCCGGCATTAGTTGATATTGAATCTGCATTAGACACAGGTGCTGTATTAGTGCTAATAACATTAACATATACTGTTGCAGCAACACATGTCTTCGTATTGTCATCAATAGTATAAGTAAATGAGTCTGAACCAAAGTAACCAGTAGTCGGTGTATATGTAATAACACCTGTTGTGGTATTGATGATTATGCTGCCATTACTAGGCGTGCTGGTAGCAATAGTTGAATTATCTAATGTTTTAGATGTATTGCCGGCAGTTGCAAAATTACTCACCGTTAAGTCGCTGCTAGTATCTTGATTGAGTGATAACGTTGTACCGTTACAGGTAGGCGCGGGGTCAGCTTGTACATCTATAGAGACAAGAGCTGAGATTGACCTTGCTCCATTATCGTCAGCTACTGTATAGCTAAAGGTGTCTATGCCAGTGGTGCCATTATTTATATATGTAGCAACACCGGTGCTGGCATTAATACTAATCGTACCATTGCTAATACTGCCGTCTTCTATAACAGATGTTGCATCAATAGTGTTATTGCCATCGGCATCAGTATCGTTATTTAGTAGGTCTATATCAATAGTGCTGCTTGGTGTCGTTGATGCACTATCAGCATTGGCTACAGGTATCGCATTAATGATAACGCTTACAGTTGCAGAGGCAGCCGAATCTTCTGTTCCGTCATTCACTTTGTAACTAAAGCTATCTGACGTTGCAGTTGTGTTTGTGTTTGTGTAGGTGATTGTGCCAGTGTTTGCACCGCTCAATGTACCATTATTACCAGGCACAAGGCTTACAGCGACTAGGTTTGCGTTGTTGCCATCTGGGTCATCGCCTGTGCTTGTTACATCAACTGTGCCAGTACTACCTGCATTTACTGTAATGATTGAATTGCTTACTGTAGGTGGGGTGTTAACTCTACCGATTGTACCTTCAAGGTGAAGCTGGTATGGAACACCTGTAAATGCACCTGTGGGTACGTTTGTTTCATAATCAAGGGAAAAGGTATCACCTATTGTACAATCAACGCTACAGGTTAAAGTTGCAGTTCCTGCACCCATATCGATATTGCCTTCGGCTCCCCAGTTTACTGTCCAGCCCGCCATTGTGACTGTATAGGTATTAACACCGGTAGAGGTAAGTGCCAGTGGGTTTAACGTATGGTGCCGGCCGGCGTTACCGCCAAATGACCAATCAAGATCTATAGCACCTATAACCTGTGCAGTTTCGAGCGTAACGCCTGTGCCTGAGCTCTCTATTCTTATTTTTTCTTTGTCATCAAAACCTGGATTTGTCAAGTCCATAGAAAAATAGCTGCCAGTGGGTACGTCAGTTAACTCGTAATCACAAGCAGGGTATGTACCGCCGAGAGTACAACCACCTACTCCGTCGGTAAAGTTCAAAACGGCTTTTGCTGGTAATGCTGCTAACGCGGCTTGTTGAGTGAATGCGCAGCCCGCCAGTAGCAGGGCTGCGCTAATTGGTTTAAGTAAATTTTGTTTGTATTGCATAGTTTTATACCTTGTTATTCATTATTGCCTACAGATATTTAGCGTTTGTTGATGAATGATTAAAATTTCATCGACATGCTTGCGCCGAGTGAATCTGTACTCATGGCAATTTCGCCATACCCGCCAATGTATGTTGGGCCATACTGTTTGTTTTTGAATCCGCGGCCATATGAGAAATTGAGTTCAATATCTTTATCATATTGGTATGTTGCGCCTAGCGTTAGGTGGTGTTCAGTGGTTGCAGGCGCTACTATGCTGAATAGAATGTCTGTTTCAGAGCTAATAGGGCTTTTGCCGTAGTTCCATCCGCCTCGCAGCGTCCAGCTTGGATTGTATGTATAGGAAACGCCTAATTTATATACGGTCTGGTTGTCCCAACCAAAACCAAGGCCTTCATCCAGACCTAGCTGGTTAGTGCTAGCGCCCGTCACGTACAATGCACCACCGGGGCCTTGCCCGGGGCCAGGGTTGTTAATAGCGGCAATGTCTTCATACATTACGTAGTTAATATCTAGTGCAACCATTAATTCATCTGTCGGTTTATATGATGCACCAATACCAATATTACCAGGTGTATTGAGTTTACCTTGTTCTGCAAATAGTTCGCTATAGTCGTCAAACTTAGACATGTATGTTTGCGAGGTGAATTCTGCGCCCAGGCTTAACTTATTATCCATGTAGTTGCCCATCCATCCCAGGCGGATACCAGCACCATAAGATATATCTGTGCCTTGATCGGTGAGGCGGTCTGGTGAATCAGATTCGGTAAAGGTTTGGAAATAAGATAGGCCGTAAGACTTAAATACCTGCAAACCAATTACTAGAGTTGCACCTACACTATTATTTTCATTCAGCTTATAGGCAATGGTTGGATTAATGTTCATGACTATAAGTGATACGCCCATTTTTTCATCAGTAGGGGCGCCACTAACAACAGAATTATAAACATTAGGTTCGTAACGGCTGCCACCACCACCGACGGGAACCATGGTAAAACCATAGCTTATATCGCCTTTGTTCCAGCTTGCACCTAAACCTGGCATCATATAGATGCCTTCAGAAAGGGCTAAATGATCTGGTTTGCTATCTACTGTAACTCTACCCAGATAAACGCCGTCTTCACCCAAAGAAGCTTGCGCATTAGCTTTAAATATATCGCCACCTATGTCGAATTGATTACCTTTAATAAAGGCCATAGTTGCAGGGTTTGCCGCACTGGCTAGTGTGTCATGCGTCATAGTGATGCCAACGCCGGCCATGCCGCGAGATTTATTACCGTAACCAATTAAAAACATGCCATTCGTGGCAAATACTGATGCTGGAGCTGCAATGCCTAGTGCGCAGCCTAGTGCAGTTACCAGCTGTAATTTTTTATTTATCATTAATTTTCCCCGTGAGAAATTCTTTTGTGCATTTTTATAGTTAAGCGTATATGGCTAAACGGAAAAATATAGTTTTAATATATATCTATAATTTGCGGATATAATGGGCAGGGCGCTTTTATTTGTCAAGAATGAAAATTTATAAAATAACGTGCTTATATATAGGATATGCGAAAACACTTAAGTATTAATAGGTTTTAATATTGACGCATGGTTATTATTGTATAGAGATTAATGACTAAGTGCAGGGTTTGCTATTACAGTAAAAGGTGTAGGCTTAATATTTAAAAGAAATTTTTGAACTGTCTATGGTGCCTCGGCGGGTTACTATATAGATAGCAAAGTGGCATTGTTACATTGAGTGTACTTAAGGGTTATATAAATTATGCCGGTGTTTTGAAACGGTTAAATCTTGCCCTTATTAATACTCTCTATTTATATGTGCGGTTTAATGCTTATCTTCAGGTATTGTTCAGCCTAAGTTTTCATTGGGTATCATTGGTAACAGGGCATTGGGGGTGAGGGGTATAGGCGTTCGATATGTTCTCAAAACATGGGACTTATTTGCTGTATTCAACGCAAAGCCCGACAGGCTACGGAATTAGAGTAAGGTGTCAGTATTATTTACACTGTGTGGTCATGTTTTTTCCACAAATTATTCCTTAAAAACCCCTAAATTAATCAAATTGTACGAATAAACGGCATGTATTTATAAGTTTGGTTTTCAAAATATGCATTAACCCGTTGTTATTTATGTATAATTTAAATATGTACTTTTTTTATTTACTAAGTCGGCAATATTTACACTATAGCCGTGAGATACAGCATGAAATCGGGCGTATGTTTTTAACCTATTGATTTTTATATGTATAATTAAGGTGGCATGAGCGTTGCATTTGCTTAATCACGTAACTGAATAATATCAGTTTCTAAATTTGATAAAACTAAAAATGATTTACTTTGGAGTCGTATTAAGATGAATAAAAAGATTATTGGTTCTGCAATCGCAATGGCTTTAGTTAGCGCAAACGCAACTGCTGACATCGCTGCTGATGCGGTATTAAATTATGACGATGGTGTTACTTCTTGTGTGTTAGGTGCTGATGCAAATACTGCTACTGGTTGTGCATATGATGTTGTAGCTGTTTCAGGTAGTTACTTCGGTATGGATACATCTGGCGACGGCATCATCCAGGACGGTGAAAAAACAACTCTTACTGGTGTTGCCGGTATCACTCTCGGTACTGCACAAGCGGGTAATTCAGTTAACCCTACCGGTTCTATTGATGCAGGTTGGTCATTTGGTGGTGCTGCTGGTGAGCATTTAACGCTTAATGGTTTAACTGTAACAGGTACTGGTAACACAGCATCTTTAGATATGACTGGTTGGACTGTATTCTGGAATGGCGGCAATATCGATATGGGTGCTGGTACTTCTACTGACGGCGTTCAGGATCCTGGTTCTGAATTTGCGACTATCACTTGTGGTATTGACTGTACTGCTGGTGATACTTTCTCTTTAAGTTATGCAGCTAACGTACCTACAGGTTCATTCGCTGGCTTCTTCTATACTTTAAATATGGAAGGCACAATCGGTGCGCCATCAGCAGTTCCAGTTCCTGCAGCTGTATGGTTATTCGGTTCTGGTTTAGTTGGTTTAGCAGGTGTTGCGCGTCGTCGTAAAGCTGCATAATTAGTTACTCGTAAGAGAATCTAAATAAAAAAGCGGAGCCCATTAGGGTTCCGTTTTTTTTTGCTTAAAATTAAAGAATAATATAAAAAAACCTGCAAAATCATTCATTTAGGTGATATTTGATACATTAAATATGTTTGAATTAAAGTAGATTTAAAGGCAGAAAATTGTTTGTTTTTAATGCTGTATTTTTTTAAAAAAGATCAGCCTTATTAGAGATTAAATAAATGAAAAAATATCAAATTAAAAAGCTTCAGTTTGCAATATTATTTGCTTTATCTGCGAGCAGCGTGGTTAATGCGACGATATGGGAAACACCAATTATTAATGGTACGGCAACGTTCGACGACTGGGGTTATGTAGGGCCTGGTGGTCGTACAGCGATGGATTTTGATCCAGAGAATGGTGGTTTTGGTGGTCCAGCTGAAGGGAATGCGCTTGACCCTGCCGGTGGTGTTGGACAGATTCAACATGTGGTTACAACGGGACCTGACTTTTTAACCCCGGATAGGGGCTATACCTTTACCGAAGCCTATCCCGAGTATTTTGTCGATGCGAATGTGGATTCAGGGGTTAATTTTTACGATAAAGTCTATACAACGGTCGCGGGTTCGACCTTTAATAATATGCGTATAGATTATGATGGTGATTATCTGGTTAAACGCGAAGACATGACATTTAATTATTTTCGTACATTTAATTATTCACTCAATACAGAGAACCCAGACCTTGACCCTGAAACACTAGGGTGGCCTAGATTTACTGAAGATGGTATTTATCAAACCGCTATTCAGTTTAAGCCTTATGCGCTCTCAGATGCTAAGGGATGGTGTGGTTCTGTTATGGTTAGTAACCCGGGTGCAATGGAAGCAATGGCTGGACAGGTCCAATTTGATTTTGTTTTTGAAGCATTCTTAGGAAGGAAGTTATTAAGTGGTGAGGGTACACCTGGTACCGGTGCTTTACAGATTGTTCCAGAATTTCAAATGCGCAGTTACGGAACGATAACGATTGAATCGTCGTTTTCAGATGGTTCAACATTTAAATATGTAGCTGATGCGGTTGTAAATAACACCAATCCTACAGCAGGTACCGTTAACCCTGCTACGGGCTTAAAAGAAATTGGTGGCACAGGTGTTGACGAAAATTATTATAACAAAGTTTCGTTTATGGGCGGTGGAGCAGTTCCGGATAAAGTGTATGTTCGCCTTTTTGATCTGTCTACATACGATGCTTCAACACTCACGGTATTTCATCATGCAAACATCGACAAAGTTTATAGCTTAACTGATGCTAATAATATAGAGGCAATTTATGATGCTGATAATAACTTTGTTGAAGCACGAGATGCGACAACAGGTGAAGTAATGCCGAATGTGGTGCTGCATAATAATGGCTTTTCAGGTTACGGTTTTATATTACGTGCTGATGGTATCCGTGTAATAAATGCATTTGACTTTAATGTATATAATGACCTTTCTGGAATACCAGCATCGGGCTATAACGCAAATAATGAGTTAATTAACTTAGATGGCAATGTTATTCGTGATTTAAGTGTGACGGATGTTGATCCAATTGACCCTGATGGTGATGGTTTGGTCGATTGGGATGATAATTGTAGAGATATTTCGAATCCTGATCAGCAAGATACAGATGGAGATAAATACGGCAATGCATGTGATGCCGATTTCAATAATGACAATATCGTAAACTCTCTAGATATTGGCTTGCTTAAACAAATGTTCTTAACAACAGGTGATGTTCAAGCTGATTTAAACGGTGACTCGGTTGTTAATTCTCTGGATCTGGGCTTATTTAAAGCTCGCTTTTTACAACCTGTTGGGCCTTCTGGCACAGTGAAATAAGGAAGAAAGCATATGAATTATTATAGAAAAAATTTTACTACTGCTGCGGTTATGTTGACATCATTATTGTCATTGATTGCTTGTGATCAAACAAGCAACCAAGCTGATGGTTCTGGTTTTATCCAAACTGAAGCAACAGATACAGTCAGCGCGGTTTTAGGTTCTTCTGTGTCTTTTTCAAACAGTAAAATATCTGTTGACGAGGGGGAGCAATTTACACTTAAAGTATTAGCCAATGATTTTTCTAAATCAGAAGGTGGTGCTATAACTTTGAATTTTAAGCCTGAATTATTACAGGCGACTAGTGTAAATATTGATAGCAGTATTTGGGATTTTGTTAGTAAGAATGGCCAAATAGATAATGCTAAAGGAACTGTCTCTGATATTTTATTCAGTAGTTATAAGGGGGTATCTGGTGATGCGGTTATCGCTACTATTGAATTTAAATCTATTAACAAAGGCTCTAGTAATATATCCATTGAAAAGTCATCGGCAAATCCTTTTGCGAGTAATGGTGAAATAATGACTGTCACCTTTGTAAACACAAATGTGACATCTAACTGATTAAAATATAGGTAATTATTATGAAAAATGTTAAAAAAGTAATTATTATGATTTCACTATTATTTAGTGGTTATGCTACAGCAGCGACAGTTTCAATGGGCAGTGCATCAGGTATTAATGTTAATGATGTTTTCACTCTTGATATAATGGGTTCCGGTTTTTCCAGTAATGTTGACGGTGGTGGTGTCAACTTCTCATTTAATCAAAATGTGCTAAATGTATTATCAGTAAGCATTGATGAAACAGTATGGAACTTTGGCAGTACAGGAATTAATACCGGAAATATAAATAACTCAACAGGAACAGTTGATGGCATTATGGTCAATACATTTTCTAATGTAATTGGTGACTTTGTTATTGCAACTATTGAATTTCAGGCAATTGATTCAGGAAATAGCTGGTTGTCATTATCAGAATTGGCTATTAATCCATGGGCAAGTGGGGGTAGTTTGATTAACCCTGATTTCGTTAATACATCTGTTGATGTATTAGCAAATACATCAGCTGTTCCAACTCCCGCAGCAGTATGGCTATTTGGTTCAGGATTGATTGCCTTAACAGGGTTTGCAAAACGCAGAAAATTAAGCGCATAAATCTAATAATATTTTTGTATGAAATTAAAAAGGCGATAAATATTACATTTATCGCCTTTTTGTTAAATGATAAAGGTGGAGAAACTATTGTGACTTATTTTAGTAAATCAATGTTTAAAATTATTTCTTTTATAGCTTTCATATTGTTTTCACAGCAAGCATTAATGGCAGCAGAAAGGCTTTATGTTGCTGCAGAAGGAACTGATAATGTTGCTGTTATTGATGCAGCTACAAATGAGGTTATTACAAATATTGATGTGGGAGCAGGTTCGACTCCGCATAATCTTGTAGCAAGTCAGGATGGTAGTAGTGTATGGGTAACACTAAAAGATACCCAGCAGGTTGCTAGAATTGATACGGCAACTAATACAGTCGCTAATACGTTTAGTACAAGTAACGGGAGTGCAAATAGTGGTTACTCACCGGTTCATTTAGATGTATCAGCTGATAGTTCATCATTGTATATTGTAAATAAGGTCAGTGATGAGGTTATTAAAATGAATTCTTATACAGGTACTATTCAGGCAATATACAATTTTAGTGCTGTACCGAGCCTTACCTTTAACCCACATGACATTAATATATCACCTGATGGAACTCAGGTTTGGGTGACAGATGAAACTACCAATATGATAACAGTGCTTAATACGAGTCTAGATACGGTATTAGGTACGATAGCTGTTGGAGATCGTCCCATACAAATTGAATTTAGTGTTGATGGCACTCAGGCATTCACCACGAATTATAATGACAATACGGTTTCAGTGATTGATGTTGAAACTATGGCTTTGTTGACATCGTTTGATATGGGTGGAAATGGCTCCATGGGCCCGATGGGTTTAGTCGCTGACCCAGACGGAACAACTTTATGGATGACGGGGACAGCGGGTAATACGGTGCATGCTCATAGCCTGGTTGATGGGCAAAATTATAGCTATACAGCTACTAATGAACTGCTTGCGGCTCATGGTTTGGATATAAGTGATAACGGTGATTTTTTATATACCAGTATATTTTTTGATAATACATCAACCAGTCGTGATGCGATTGCCGTTATTGATGCAGCTACAGGCCAGGTAGTTGATAGGTTTTACACGCCAGGTGCCGATGATTTGCATGGAGTGCTTTATGTATCAACTGTACCGCTTCCGCCTGCTGTGTTGTTTTTTGTTACAGGTCTTGTCGGATTAGTTGGCTTTATTAGGCGAAGAAAAGCTTAAGGAAATCTGTGGAGAAGTAAAGGTCTGCATTCTTAAAATGTGGATCTTTAATTGTTTTAAGTTATTAGCTAGAGTTATGCGCTTCAGAGCAAGGTTTTAGTTTTTTGCGAAAGTTATCGTTTATCAGTAATTACTTAACTGCACTGAATAAAAAGATTTTAAAAAACTGTCATCCTGTTACGCATGTAACTGGAATTTAGTCAGTTAAACTATTTTTTGGTTTTATTATATGCGGACTTATTCGTACCTACTTTCTTACCATATAGACGTTGAGTCCTGTCTGTTTTATTTTTTTAGGTGAGTGCTCGGAATAACCTCTTTTTTGAACAAATTTTTTTCAATATCCTTTCTCGATTTGATTGTTTGTATATTCGTGACTTGCTATATACAAGACTATATTGGTGTTTTATATAGTTAATGTGATATTACTAAGGCTAACTGTCGAAATAAATTACAGTCTAATTTCATCTTTAAGTTGGTGTTTCATAAGTTGTTGAAATTTAAGTTATAAAATTAGCTGGCTTAATGTTTGCTTGATAGCTTAGGACGTTCTCTGGTGTGATATGTTAATGATGTGCAGGAAGTTACAATTTATTCAATGGTCGATATTGCTTTTAGTGTTTGCTTACAATAGCTCTGTATTGTCAGCAAATAAAAATATGGGTTCTGTTCGTACGGACCGCTTACATTCTCATCTGGTTAAATTAGATAAGGAAGTCAAAACTAGAAATCTACCTATTACTGTTATTCTGGAAGTAGATGACTTTGACTCTACATCCAAATCTAAAATAAAACGAAACCAGGGAGTTGTGCGCTACAGTTCTGGTAGGCGACATGAAATAAAAATCCCTCCGCGTAAATTGTTATCAATATTAGATGGTCTTCCCGATTCATTTTTTATACGTTTACCATATCCACATGAAGTTGTTTCAGTTATATCTCAGGGAGTTGAAGTAACGGGTGCTGCCGATATGCACTCTCTAAGTAATGATGGGGCAGGTGTCAAAGTAGGAATTATAGATCTAGGTTTTGCTTCTTACACTACGTCACAGGCTTTAGGTGACTTACCCTCAAATCTGACAATCACAGATTACACGGGTAAGGGAGTGGGTGGCATTAATCATGGAACGAGTGTTGCTGAAATTGTTTATGATATGGCACCCGCTGCGGAGCTATACCTGGCTAAAGTTGACACCACTTTACAGCTTGAACAAGCAATGACTGATATGAAAAATCAGGGCGTAAAAATAATTAATCATTCTGTCGCATGGTTTGGAGCGGCCTTTTATGACGGTACAGGCCCATTATGTGATATTACAGATGTTGCAGAACAATCAGGGGTGCAATGGTTTAATGCGATGGGTAATTCACGAAATGCACACTATCTTGGAGCCTTTACTGATGATGATAGTGATTTAGCGCATGAATTTTCTACGGGTGTTAATGCAAATACAGTTAGTTTAAATGCGGGTAGTCAATTTAGCTTAATATTAAATTGGGATAATTATTCATCATCTGATGTAGATTATAATTTATATCTTTATGATGGTGACCCTAATGCAGGTGGTACTATTGTTGCGAGTTCTCAAAATCAACAAACTGGTCGCAGAAATAGTGCGCCTCCTTATGAAGTGATTACCTACACGGCAACAACGACAGCTCAGCATTATATTGTTGTTAGAAAAGCAAGTAGTTCAGTTTCTCATTTGCCATTAAGTATATTTTCAACAGGCCCTGCTTTAGGTGTTAAGACGTATTCAAGTAGTTTAACTCAACCGGCAGATTGTAATTCAGTATTGAGTGTAGGGGCCGTAAATTATTCAAATGATGCTATTGAATGGTTTAGTTCAGAAGGTCCAACCACAGATGGACGTAATAAACCTGAAATTTCTGCACCTGATAGAACCGTTACATCTCTTAGTAGTAGTTTTGCTGGGACTTCTGGCGCTTCTCCACATGCGGCGGGTGCCGGTGCTTTGCTCTTATCACAAAATCCAGGCCTGACGACAGTTGAACTTAGAAATTATTTAATAAATAGCGCTCACGATTTATCAACAAGTGGTTTTGACTATAGAACAGGTTATGGGCGTATTAGTTTAGATGCAGATTTAGACAGCTATAATCATGATGATGATAATTGTATTTTAGTTAGTAATATAGAACAACTTGATTTAGATGGTGATGGATTAGGTGATGTTTGTGATACAGATATTGATGGCGATGGCCTAGCAAATATTGTTGAAGATAGTCTAGGATCAGATCCCTTTAATGCAGATACAGATTTCGATGGTTTAAATGACGGTGATGAAGTTAATCTGTATTTTACAAATGTATTGCTGCTGGATACAGATGGTGATGGTTTAAGTGATGGAGAGGAAGTATTAAGTTTTATCACGGATCCCAATACTTCTAACATTGGTGCTTTAGCGCCACGCTACGCTGTCGATAATATGTTAAATACTGCAGACTTATTAGTTTTACTACGTTTGATAGAACAGCTTGATACGGCAACGGCTTATGAGATGGTTGCTGGTGATATCAATTCTGATGGGGTAATTGATGTGCGTGATGCATTGCAATTTCAACGTGATTTAAGCTTATAGATATAAGATAGAGTGCTGTGGTTTTCTGTTTTTTAAGGGTTGTTAATATTATGGTAAATTTTAATGTTGAGTATTTTATGAATTACAGAAAGGTAAAAATACTATTACCATTAATTTCTATATGTATGTTGCTAATACAGGGCTGTGCAGGTGTTAATACATTCCCGACCGTTGCCCGGGCTGGCGATACGGTGTCGGTAATGGTGGGTGGCACAGAAAATTCCCGCAAAGAAACTATCGCCGTTACTTTAACCGATGCAGATAATGTGCAGTGGGATTTACAATCACTAGGAAAGGTGCGATCTGTTTTTAACTTACGTGCAGATGCTAGAGCTAAAGGCACACACTATTCTAGTTATCTTGAATCTGTTAGTTCCTGGATCAAGGGGCATGAGCCAGTGCAAACAGTATTGGTTGTAGATATACCTGTTGAAGTTGCATCTGGTGTAGCAAGTTTAAATGTAAATACGGGGATCGATGATGATAGCTCTGGTATTGCGCACCCCTATGTTATAAATATTGAGATTATCCCTGGATTAGGTTCTGGTGATAATTTTTTGCGTAAGGATTTTTTGGCGCCTAATGCTGCTGTTGATTTCTCTCGATTAGAACCCGCGCCACATGCAAAAGTAAACTTTGGTGTAGATGATGGTGTGGTTATTGGAGCAGCTTCATTGACTGTGGATTTTGATGAAACAGTTGTCAATCCAAATGATATTAATGTGTATGTGCCTGAATCTGCAGTCCGTGGTTTGTTGAATAATCCCGGTGCATTTGGGGAGACGCAAAGAATGGTCTACTGGCATCAGGATGGGCAGCAATTATTTGTTGATATAATAGCTCCTCAGGGGATAAAAAAGAATTTTCTTAAGTTATATATAGTGCATCCAGATGACGTTGTAGGTTCGCCTGGATTTAATATAACCAATTCAGTTTTTTATGATACTAGTGGAAATGAACTCATATTAACTCCAGATTTAGTGTATTTTCAATAGTGAAATTATTGTTTATTCTATAGCGCTGACAGAGTTATAGATTGAATTTTTTGAGCTTTATAAATTTATTTAATTTATAAATTTTAGTGATTTATATTATTTAATTTTTTATAGGGTCTTAAATGAACATAATTATTCCATGTGTTTTTTTCTCAAAATTACAAAAAATTTTATGATGTTGTTTGTCATTAATTATCAACTGTAGGTTAAGAATATTATTGCGATATGTGTAAGACGCTATATCGATCTCATTGTAATGAGTGGTTTGAGTGGTTTAAGTGGGTGAGAGCGAAAATAGTTTATAGCTTTAAACTAAAAATCTAAGGAATTAAAATGATTAAAATAATAATGGCATGTGTTTTATCGATTGTATCCACAGTTTCTCTAGCGGCAACGTGGGGTGTAATCGGTGGGAGCATGAATGTTTACGATCCGACTGGTTCTAGCCCTAACGGCGGTATACCGGTATTGTTTACAGGAAACGGAGCATTCAGCGATGGTGTGTTTGATGGAAGTGCGAGTGGGATTGCGACGGATAGTCAGGCTACTTATGTAGGTATAGAACCGTTTCAATATATCGGTATTGATTTATTCGCATACTTTGCACCATCAGGAAAAGACGGTGAGACGGAAAGGGTCTCAGGATTAAATGCTCCTAATATTGATTTTAGTTCAATGACAGCTGACATGACATCGATGTTTGCGAACTGGAATTCAAGGGATGGTTATGTTGGTGAATATAATATTGGTGGTATAGCGACAGTCACGGGTCTTGATGAGTACAGTTATGAACTTGTTTGGGATTCAATTCAAGTATCGGGTCCATACCAGGGAATGACAGTAGAAATGACAATGCAGGTTAGTTCTGTTCCTGTACCAGCAGCAGTCTGGTTATTTGGTTCTGGATTGATAGGATTATTCAGCTTTGCCAGACGTCAAAAGTAATTGCGTAAAAAAAATCTTTCAATATAAAGGGATATAAAAATGAAAAAAAGTTTAAATAAAATAGCGATTTCATTGGGTTTAGTAATGGGTGTTAGTGCATCTGCAAATGCGGATATTTCCCCTACTGCGACTTTAATTTTTGCTGATGGTGTTACATCTTGTATTATAGGTTCAGATTCTACTACATCTACTGGTTGTTTATATAACGTAACATCTACTACTGTAAGTTACTTTGGTATGGATACATCGGGAGATGGAATCATCCAAGAGAGTGAAAAAATTGCATTAACTAGTGCTGATGGCATTACTATCGGTATTGCACAAGGTGCTGGTTCAATTGATCAAGTTTGGTCTTTCGGTGGAAGCTCTGGTAACCATATCACAACTCAAGGCTTGTCAGTAACGGGTACAGGTAACACTGCGTCTCTAGATATGACTGGTTGGACTGTGTCTTGGGGGGGAGGGCTTATTGATATGGGGGCTGGCCTTATTGGCGGTGATGGTGGTTTTGCATCTATTACCTGTGCTACCGACTGTACACAGGGTGATGCGTTCGTTTTAGATTATGCGGCTAATGTACCTACTGGGCCATTTGCAAACTTTATCTATACTTTGCACCTTGAAGGTTATATAGATTATAGTGCCGCCAATATAGAGCTTGCTGTGCAAGGTGGGAACATTCAAGAATGCTCTACATCAGGTGGTTCTAATGTAACTATCAATACGGATGTTTTTGTTGATGTAAGTGATTCAATATCAAGTATTTCATGGGCTGTTGATGGCAATGCTGCCGGTTATGGAGAAATGCTTTCAACCTTTCTTGCGCTAGGTGAGCATGAGGTAATGGCTACAGTTTTAACTACAAGTGGAGGAGAAGCCACTAGTAGCGTAACCATTAATGTTGTTGACACGATTGCGCCTGTTATTACATCGGTTGGTTTTATTAATCGTTTTACAGGCTTACCCGCCACAACTTTAGAGCAGTACAATTTATTAGAAGTGGGTATTCAAGTGGATGAAGTCTGCGATCCTTCACCTGTTATACAAGCTGTGCGAGGTACAGCGACGAATAATGGAGATGTTGTTTGGTTATTTACTTACAACAGCCAAATTTTAACTTGGCAAGATGAAATATATCTAATGGCGGTTGCAAAAGATCAATCTAACAACATCTCATCAAAAATTACCACTAATCCAATTTACGCGCCCTAACAAATAAGGAAATTTAAAATGAAAAAAATAGTTATATTTTTATCTGCAATTTTGTTTTTTCCTTTAACTGCCAGTGCGGCATTAATTAATGATGGTTCAATGATGCTTTCAATAGATTCAGGCATCCCTGAATGTATTGTTGGAGGTACTTACCCTAATTGTGACTTTGGGGTTGTATCAGTTTCTGGTGGATCATTTTTTAGATTAGATGGTGTTCAGAATACGGTGATAAGTCAGGGAACGGGTATCGTACTTGGATCGACTCAATCTTATGATGGTTTGGGTAGTAATATTACAGATGTTTGGTCATTTTTTGGAAAAGAGGGTACTAATTTTTCCACTGAATCTATTTCAGCTATTAGCGATACTGAAATTGATATGACTGGTTGGCGTATGGCTTGGGATGATACATCTGAAATTGATTTAGGTTCAGGATTATTTGCTTCTATTTCATGTGGTTCATGTAATGTGGGTGATTCATATACATTAGATTACTCTACATTTATACCGGTAAATGATTCTTCAGGCTTAGGGGGGCTTAGTTATGAATTGCACCTTGAAGGCACTATCGCATCAGCGGTTCCCGTGCCTGCTGCGGTCTGGCTATTTGGCTCTGGCTTAATTGGTTTATTTGGTTTTTCAAAGAAATGTAACCGCTAGGTTTTTCGTTTATTAATATAAGGTTCAGTATTTAGTCCATGTTTTATGTTAAATACTGAGCCTTCTCGTGTGACTATTCTGTTCAGCCTGATTCCAGGCAGATATAAAAAACTCGTTTAATTTATTTGATCTATTTTTACAGCTAGATGAAATGGCAGTATGAGATGTGTTATCTGGCTTAAAGATAAAGTCTGCCTGATCAAATAAAATAAACGCAATATGCGTACCCTGATAATCAGTAGGCGTGTCTTTAATGGTGACAATAGAAGATAATTGTTGAGCTAATCCAATTAATTTGTGACCACTTTGCAATGCGCTGCTAATATCATCAACCAGTATCTGAATTTGTGCATGTCGGTTACCTTGTGTAAAGGCTAGCAGTTGTTTTCTAAGCTCATCGTTGTTGTATATTTCTACTTCCAAATCGGGTGTGAAAATTTTGATAGTTCTTAAGGTGTTTTCTGTGGCTTGAATAACGGCTGCTGATATTTCTTTGGCAGAACTTAGTGGAATATCATTTTCGATATTTCCCTTGCGCTCAAAATTGGTGAAGTCGAATGCTGCCACTTTATAAATCCACCTGCATTGTTTTATGAGGGATACCAGCGTCCATAAATTCTTTTGAGCTGGTTTTGAAATCGTGTTTTTCGTA
>Ga0316208_1001001_pt1 | contig 29030 bp, 25 predicted proteins | sample 3monopyrite_MG_FD_204944 | JGI IMG/M metagenome (GOLD analysis project Ga0316208, IMG submission 204944) | Microbial mat bacterial communities from mineral coupon in-situ incubated in ocean water Damariscotta River, Maine, United States -... | ecosystem: Environmental > Aquatic > Marine >... | reverse complement strand
TTAAATATTAACGTTTTAACTCACATTAATATCGCTATTTTTTAGCAAATCACCTATTTTTTTAACAAATAGTTTTAAACATAATCAACTGAATATCTTAACGTTAAGAATCGAGTTCAGGTTTATAATAAAATCACTGTTTATTAAATCTTCACAGTTGAGCCTTTTGTATTTAATATTTTTTTGATTTAATTTATTAATAATAAAGTCACTTGTATAGTCTTCTTTATGTGTTATTATTAAAATCATTATAAGATATTAATCGTTATCTGAAGTCTCTTGATTGACTAGAGTAATTGTTTTTGTTCCCATCATTGACTTAACTGTACTAAAGCTGGAATCATCATCGCTTCCTTCCATTTGATATGAGGTTTTTGTTAATGTACCCATCATTAGATTCATATTGTCATTATCAGAGTCAGAAGTTTCACTGTGCGTTCTTGTATGTGTTTCAGTAGAAAGATTTAAATATTCTATTGCGGGAAGACCTGTGTCAATATCTATCGTTAAATTCAATTTTGAATCATATTTTATTTTAGAAAAGTCAAAATCTGCATTATTTGATTTTTCTGAATATTGTAAAATTAATGGCTTCATAGTTGTTTTTTTTGCTTTTGCCTAACGACCTGTGTATGTTGTCGTTGCTATCCCGCAGGGTGGCAATGCAATATACATTTTGTTACCCAACGTTTAGATTCCTTTCGTGTGGTGGTAAAGACATACTTATTGACAAGTTTTGGTTTGTGTGGTTGGCTTTTTGAGCGACTTGGCAATGTGTATGACTTTAGCGTTGGCATTATTTATTCCTTTATTAATTTCATCTGAGAATACACTTTTTTGTCTGTCAATATTCTAATAGAATAAACTCCTTTTGGTAAATCTTGGATGTTGTATTTTCTTATTTCCTTTTTTAGGATAAAGGTTTTTAATATTTCCCCCTGTAAAGTAATGACTTGTATAAAAGCATTTTTATCAGTGATGTGATGTCTTATTTGGAAAAAATCATTGCTTGGATTTGGATAAATAATAATGTTTTCAATGTTAAAAGAAGTATAACTACTTAACCCTGTTAATACTGAAACGGTATCTGTCGTAATGCTATCGACAACTGAACAACCACAAGCATCTGTAACAGTAACATTATACGTTTGAAATGCACAGGCAATACAGGGGCTTGGCCAATTGGGGTCACTTGGACTCCATGTGTAATTGTATGGGGAACAACCCCCAGTTGGAGTACTAATAATACAAATATCGCAACAATTTGAACAAGAAGGAGCTGTTGAACTAGTAGATACCGTCATAGGGATCCCAATTTGAGAAATAGTAACACTATCAACAACCGAACAACCCAAACTATCTGTAACAGTAACGACATAAGTACCGGTACATAAATTACTAATTGTGCTTGTTGTATCATTTGTTGACCACAGGTAAGTATAGGGCGGTGTACCATTTGAAGGAATAACTGATGCACTTCCCGTACATGGCTGACACCAAACAAAATCATTGCTTGTTAAAAGAATGTTACATTGAGAATACGACAATTTTGCAAATGCGAGCAAAATAAATAGGTATAAATATTTCATCTTGTTATTAATTTGTAATGCTAATTTTTCCTGTATAATTATTAATACTAAAATAATACATCCCCGATTTTAGATTATCCCGTTTAAATAAGTATGAATTTGAATTAATTGTTTCAACACGTACTAGCTGACCAAAAACATTATAAATTTTCAATGTTAAAGGCAAGATGTTATTTTTAAATTTGAAAGTAGTTGATTCAGAAAAAGGATTAGGGAATACTTTAATATTAGATAAATTATTTTTTTCATCAATACTTAGAATAGTTGAAAGCGGAATATTCTTATTCCATTTCAATAACAACCCATTGGAACCGCCTATGAAAGCTATACTATCATTTACATTAATTATTGAATAAAACTCATTATTGAAACCCGACAGATAAGGTGTAAATGTTTGACCAAAGTCTTTAGTTTGAAAAATTGTGCCACCTCCTATGGTATGCCCAACTAGAAACCCATCTTTTGAATTTTCAAAATAAAAATCTCTAATTGCAGATTTATAATCATAAGTATTATAATCATTATTATAACCAATAAGGGTGGAAGAAAAATTATATCCACCATTATATGAATATGCAAATACACCTTTTGGGTTAACTTCACTATCATGTCCAATTGAATAAACGGTGTCTTCACTAATAAATTGAATAGCTTTGTGTAATATGCTAGGACAATATCCCCAATTCCAAGATTGCCCTCTATTACCACTAATAAAAGATGCTCCTCCTGTAGAAATTAAAATCATTGTACTATCTCCGTAAGATTCAGATGCTATAATAGTCGAATATAAGGTGTCAAGGGACCAAGCAGTATCACTACCTTGTGTCATTGCATAACTACCATATGTACCACCCATTACGCCAAAATTAGAATCAAGCATTGTAAGGGAGTAAAATAACCCTATGGTATCATAAAGAGTTGTCCATGTTACCCCAAAGTCTATTGATTTTAATATTTGATTGTGTTCATAAGGAAATCCCTGTATGGATAAAAGATAGTAATCATTCCTAATAATCTGAAAATCAAAATTTGTGTAACCTATTTGCCCTGGAGTAGAGAATTGAGTAATACTATTACCATTGTCATAAGATTTAGCAAAATAATTATCCGTTCCTACGATAATAAGTGTATCACCTTGTAATGCAAGGTCGGTAATAGGAGATGCAGTTCCTGTAGGTATAACTGTGAATTGGGAATGAGCAAAATTGCTCATTCCCAGAATAAGAAATATGAAGGTTAAACTTTTCATAATTATTGATTGTTCACAATTATTTTTTTGGTAATGCGATTTTTATTATTTAATAAAGAGACAAAATATACGCCTTGCGATAGATTATCAACCGAAAAAGTTATTTTTTGCCCAGAGGAAGGGTTTTTAATTGTTGTAATTGCTTTTACCTCTTGACCAAGAATATCGGTTAAAATGATTTCTGTATTACCATAAAAATCTGTTCCAAATTGAATTGTAACATTATTATTTGCGGGGTTAGGAAAAATATTAAATGAAAGTTCTTTTATTTCCTCAACACCTACTGTTGGATTAGCAAGGTAAAGTGAATACGCAAAAGTCGCCACACTATTGGTGTCATATGGCCACCATCCAACAGTATTAGAGTTGCTATCAAGCAATTCATAAACATAACCTTCCATTGTAACTCCAAAGGATGTTAAAGTGCTTGTGTTCATTAAAGGGTCCGCAGCATCAGGAAAATAACTACAATTAAAACAAGCTGCAGGAATGCAGTTAGCAAAACCACCAGAACTTATTCCATAAACATCAGAAGCTGAGCCTCTTGACCAGCCAGTAATTAAATTGTATCCAAAAGGTATGGAATGAGAGGTAGTTGCCGTAATTTTCCAACGATTAACTTTAATCGCTCCGACAGGTAGTCCAAAAAGGGATTGTTCAAGACAAGTATTTTCATTTGAAGCAACCTGTATAGCTGTATTAGTAGAAGTTGTAAAGGAATAATGTTTAATCAAAAAATTGGGATATTGAATACTATCAAATAATTCGCCAGCATTTAATCTACCCCATCCTGTTTGATCATCATAGCCTATAGAATAGGGAGGCGAGGTTAAATCAAAAGTGTTTCGTTGCATCATTTCTTCACAATCTTCAGGCGCAAGGATATTGTCAGGTGCTGGTACATTTTTTTTGTAATACCCTATCATTAATGCTACAACACCAGAAGCATGAGGAGCTGCAAAAGAAGTTCCGTCAAGAGGAGAGTCAGGGCAACCTGGATTTGGATGTTGAAGTGAATCAGTAAAATTACTGCCTGTATTATCTAAACCTAAATATAAATTATGTGTGCCAGGGGCAATAAAATCAAGGAAATATCCACATTCAGAAAAACATGCTTTTGTACCTGTAGAATCATTTGCACCAACTTTCATTAGTAAATGATCTTTAAACGTAGCAGGATAAGAAATTATTTGACATGGATTGCTAATCATATCACTATTACCAGATGCAACAATGGAAACAATCTCTGCATCATATGCAGTTAAAAAAGCTTCACGGATTAATGGATTTAAACTTCCTCCCCAACTATGATTCATAATGTCCTGAACTTTGGGAATAGGGCCAATGCCTGTCGCTCCCTCAATAATAGCTTGTTGTATTTGTGCAAAAGTAGCACTAAACGTACCTGTAATACCACACCCTGTTGGATTTACGGAAAATATTTTCATATCATTGAGAGAGACACCTTCAAAACCAATAGGACCACCTGCGATACCAGCAACACCTAAGCTGTTGTTTCTCCATGCTGCAATAATGCCAGCAACTGCAGTACCATGTCCAACATCATCAGGATTTGTAACAGCTGTAATAGGTGCTGTATTAACATAATCATAACCACTCTTTACAGAGGAAGATGAAAATGTGCCATGGCTAAGATCATTGTGTGAGTTATGTATACCTGAATCATATATTCCAACAGTAATTGAACTATCTCCGGTTTCATAATTCCATGCAGGTTCTATATTAATGTTTGCATTAGGGATAGAACTACTTGCGACTAAACCTGCACTATTTCCATTATTGTAATCAGGGTCATTTGCACCAATATTTAACCATGCATAACCATTAATTGTAGCGACAATTACATGAGGAACAGAAGCATTTAAATTTTGAACAACTAATGAATCGTCTGAACCTGTTGGTAAAACAACACCAAACGTGGCGTAGAAAGGAGGTAGTTTAACAGTATTACCTAATCGACTTATTGAAATAGTATCACTACTTGTTATGTTGGGATGAACTTTGTAGCATTTTAATTTACTAAAATTGATTCCTGTTTTTTCAAAAATATAATTAATTGCTGTTTGGTTTACAAAATCAGCTACAATTCCCCAAGTTTTGTCTTTATTATCTACATTCGATAAAATTAAATCATCAGGATTGAACCTTATTAAAACTTCATCATCAACTGCACATGGTTTTGAATTACAATAAACAGTTGGTTGGTTTTTATCAAAAACAGAAACTTTAACAGTTGTCGCTTTTTTTGTTGTAGCACTATCAGAAATACCTGTAATATAGATATTGTCGTTTTTTTGAATAATTTGGCGTGCGGAATTATTTTGAGGGAGATTAAAATCTTTTGCATATCGAATATTTCCGTTATTGTCTAATGAGACAAGAGAGAAATCTCGTGAATTATTTAATTGAATTTCACTTGCTAAATAAATATTGTTTGATGCATCCGTTGTAACTTTTCGTCCTTTGGCAATATCGGTATCAATTGGGGCAGATCGAATATACTCCCAAAGTTGAGTGCCCGTAGAATTATATTTTCTAACGATTATATCAGTCCCGCCATTTGCTTTAGTGCAATATCCGGTAATAATTATATTCCCAGTTAAATCGACACAGATTCCATAACCTTCATCTGCGTTTCCCGATTTGTCAATGTAATCTACCCATTGCAGTTGTAAGTTGCTATTGTAAGCAATGGTTTTAATGTTTTTATTATTTCCGTTTTCAGTAGTTCCTGTTACAAAAACATTGTTGTTGGTATCAACAACCAATTCTGTTGGCAAATCATATCCGTTACCAGGTGAGTTGTGTCGCTTTGTTGCTAAAACACTACCATTTGGTGCATATTTTCTGACTACAAAATCGCTGTTGCTCCAATTGTTGGCACTCGTGCCAAGTACAAGAATATTTCCTGCGTTGTCAACTTTAATGTCGGTTGCAACTTCCACCTTGTTATTGAAATTGTACTTTTTTACCCATTGTTGATTTCCGTTATTGTCATATTTCACAGTAACAATATCGGTTAAAGTCCAACCTCCGTAACTTGTTCCTGTTACGTAAACATTTCCGTTTGCATCAATGTCAATTGCAGAAGGAACATCATCACCGTTGGCATTTCCGTTGTAATTCTGTTGCCAAAGTAATGTGCCCATTTGGTCGTATTTTGCAACAAAGTAGTCTTGATTACTTCCGTTATTGTGAGCACCAGTAACATAAATATTACCAGAAGCATCTATTTTCAAATCTGCTCCATAGTCGTCTTGTGTTGCCGAACTTGGACATACTTGTTGCCAAGCTACATTACCATTTGGATGAATGCAGTTTAAAAAGATGTCGGTATTATTGGAATTGTTTAAATGATTGGTAATATAAACCAAATTACCGTTTGGGTCAATATCACTAGCAATTTGGTCGTATTGTCCGGGGTTGCCGTTAGACATATCCCATTCTTTATTGATGTATGTCTGTTGTGCCGAAAGAGTAGTGAAGAATAAACTAACTCCCAAAGCACCAATTATATTTTTATATTTATTTCTCATTTTCTTGATTTTAAATTTACAAATTATTTTTCATTCTGTTCATTTTTTAACAATTTACATTCGTCAAGGAGGATATTTATTCAATATGTCGAGTAGTTTAATCCATTCATAACGTGTTGGCAAAAAAGCAAATGTGTGCGTAGCACTCTTTTGCTTTGTGTCGTAGCCAATATTCTTTCTTTTCTTCATTTTCAACCGTTTTCAGTCCCTTTTTCCGTTTTTGGAATGTTGGGTAACGATCAGCTAAAATCCGTAGGCCAATCGTTTGTTTATGTCTTTAAAATTATCTGAATCAAATGCTCTTTGCAAGTAACTCATTAGCCTATGGATTTTTAGCGTCTGTTATCGACTTCTTCTCTCTGTTCTAAGGTATATCACTCAGGGAAAGAATGAATTCTGGTATGATAATACACAGCTTCTTCCTTACTTTTTGATTTCATAATCAATATTTCGTTTTCAAAGGAGATGGTGAATTCTTGGTTGTCAGTACTGCGATCATAGTTAATAAGGGTTAGTGTAGTATCGTGATAACCCGTATGCCAAAATCCTTCAGTGAGACTTCCATCAGGGTTTCTAAGTCTAAAACGCATGTCAGTTCTGAATAAAATAAATTGTTTCCCGTTTGGATCATAGTCTGCAAGTTCATTCCCGTTGGAACTCTCTGCCTTTGTTAATATCCAAAGACCTTTGATTAAGTCTGAAGTTGCTGGTGGCATATCTTGGATCGGGACTAGTGATACTTCTACCTGCATTCCATCTTCCATATGCTTCCATTTCATAGTATCTTTTACAAAATTAACTTTAAAGGGTTCGAGATCGAATGGAGGCGCTACCCCGAGATCGTTTGTATATTCCAGCTCATTAGTTTTTTTCTCATAAGTCCAACTGCCTACTGCATTCATTGTCCAGCCGTTGCCACTTTCTAAGGTGCCATTTTTATTAAATTGAAACCACTTGGCTATTGGAGTTTTGGTTTTCTTTCCCACTGTCACTTTTGTGACACCCCAAAAACCGACTATAGACTGAGAATGGGTTGAATATGTAATAAGTAGTATGATGCTTAATGAAAGTAATATTCTATTTATCATTTTCTGAATTGATTAAGATTTGAACAATTTTTTTTGTGAGTTTCATTTCATTGGTTTGATCACCTGTATTGGCAAGGAAGGCTATGATGTATTCTCCTTGTTCGATGTTGACAAGCATGGATTTATACCCAGACCAATTTCCCCCATGAATAATGTACTTTTTATCGATTTCTAAATTCCCCATGCCGTACTCTCCTTTTTGGTCGAAAACAGCCCAGCCATACCCATATGATAGATCAGCAGTTATAGCTGCTAAATGGTTTGTCTGCATTATTCTTAAAGATCTATCGGTCAATAGAGAATTATCATTCATTGCCTTCCCCCATTCATACAGATCCATAGAAGTAGAACAAATATTTGTTCCTATTGACATGTCTAGAAATTCATTGCGGTACCATTTGTTTTTACTTTCATTGAGTTGATAGCCTTCGACCAAATTTGGCGTAAGCGCTTGATTAGAAACAATATTGATCGTTTCCCTCAGTTCCAGTGGTTGACAAATTTTCTGATCTAGTAATTCGTTGAAGGATAGTTGATAGATGTCTTGAAGTATGATGCTAAGCAGATGGTAGGCGAAACTGCTATAGGAAAATTGTTGTCCCGGCTCGCTTACTGGAGGCACTTGGCTGATCAAGTTTACATATTCGTCATTGGTCAAATGCATTCTTTTGAATTTAAGAAAATTGTCCGCTTTCAAATCATCAGCCACTCCCTCATAATGAGTTAACCCTGACGTATGAGTAAGCATATGGTGAATGGTTATTTTGTCACTAAACATCCCATCGTATTCATACTGCCCTAGCAAGTCTACCAGTTGATCTGTCAATGAAACCTTGTTCTCCTCTACTGCTATTAGTATCAATGCCGCTATGAAAGATTTATTTACTGAACAAATATTGAATCGGCTATCCATTCTTATGGGTACTTCCCAAACACGATTAGCTGTCCCAATGGCTTTTTGAAATAGCACCGTATCAGTAGTCCCAATGACTATGGTGCCATCAAATTTGTTGGCTAGATGTTCTTCGGTGATCAAGCTGTCCAACTTGATTTGGAGTGTACTTTGGTCTACAGTCTTTTTATCTATGCAGCCAGTCAATATTGCGAGAGTGATGCATATGACAACTAATATTGTTTTCATGCTTCTTCAAATGTTTTTGTCGCAAGAAAGCACAATTATCCAGCTCAATGAACAATCTAAGTGGATTTGGGACTAAGTTTCGTAATGAGGGGTGAATGATTGAATCAATCAGGAAGTGAAGTATAAGGCATACTTTTTTGAAACGGGAATGGTCTCACCCTTGATGTTTAGTTCAACCTTTTGGCTGGATTGATTGACGTGATCGATATTGCGGGGGTTAACCAGATAGCTGCGATGACACCTTATCAGAGTTTCTTTTAGTGCAAATTCGTCTTCTATACTCTTCAGGTTTCGACGAATCAAACGTTTGTCGATTTGTTGAGCTACTTGATAATAGATCTCTACATAGTTATCAGCAGATTTAATATATAGTAGCTTATTCGATTTAAGCTGAAAATGTTCTTTCTGGTTTTCAGAAGTGAATGTAACCAAAGAATTTGACGATTGTTTACGAATATTGATCAGGCTGGCAATCAAGTAGCTCAAGGCAATAGGTACCACCAAGATCAGAGGGTATTCATAAAGAAACAGTGCGTAGCTATCCCAATGTAGTTCTGTCCAATGATAGAAATAATTGAATGCTAAAAAAGTAAAATTCAATCCTATAAATGTTCCTATGAAGGCTGTAATCAGCGGTTTCTTTTTTTTATCTATTCTTAGCCGAGGGGCAACATGAAACTCAACCGTGTAGAATACGATGATAATAATAGCTGATTGTACAATAGCCCTGAAAAGCATGCCGTGCCCTGTGTAAGCTGGGACTTCATCAATGTGATAGGCACGATAAACAAACAGGGTCAAAAACATAAACACCCCAGACAGACTGGTGACAAGCCAACCATAGACGTGATCAGAAGTGCTTAGCAATTTTCTCACTTTTTAGTTTTGTCGATAACGGACGAGTATATGAGTAGTGGCAGATAGAAAGCACCTACTTATTGGAAAGCAAAAAGTAAATAGATAAACAGAAATTAAGAATTAAATGAGAACCTGCCATTACTTATATACATTGTTATGTACTGTATAGCGGTTAAATAAGCACTAACTTTAAATTAATAACTGAATGAGTAATAATATATTTTTTGAGCGTGGGCAAATGGCTGATAAGCCAAATAACTACTTATGGTTAGGTGATTGCCTTGAACTAATGAAAGACATACCAGATAAAAGTATGGATGCTATTATTTGCGATTTGCCTTATGGAACAACAAACATAAGTTGGGATAGCGTTATCCCATACTCTTTGTTATGGGAACAATATGGTAGGATAGCAAAGGAAAACTCTCCAATTATATTGTTTGGAAGTGAACCGTTTAGTTCTTCATTAAGAATGAGCAATATAACTAATTACAAATATGATTGGATTTGGGAAAAAAATGTGCCAACTGGAACTTTACTTGCAAAAAGACAGCCAATGAGGAAATATGAAACAATATCTGTTTTTTATAAAAAACAATGCACATATAATCGTCAAATGATAAAAAGAACTAAAGATGAATTTAAAGCGGCTTATAGAAAAAATGATAGCACAAAAGGGATTAGCGAACATTATACAAGTGGGAAAGTAAGACAAAGTACGGAAAGACAATGGTATAAACCTCCTTTTAATATATTAAGATATAATACTGATAAAAAAAGAGATGGCAAAGGACACCCAACTCAAAAACCTTTAGAGCTTTTAAAATACTTAGTTAAAACCTACACAAACGAAAGCGATTGGGTTTTAGACAATACGTGCGGAAGTAATACAACAGGAATAGCGTGTTATGATTTGAACCGAAATTATATTGGTATTGAAAAAGATATTGATATTTACAAAGTTGCTAAAGAAAGGGTGGAAAAAAATATATTATTACGTGCAAATAAGCAGCAAACTTTGTTTAAGGACAAGCCTTAGCTATATTGTACATAACATCTATATATACCGAACAGTTCCGTTTATTTCGTATATACCGGTTATAAAATTATTATTTAATTATGTTAAGTGTAATACGAATTTAAGTAAACTTAAGTTGAAATACAATAGTTAAATTAGTTTATATTTTTATAGCGCAATTCAATTCGTAAAAAGGTATATAAAATGATGAGACTTTATTTTTTACAAAGTATATAAACAAAAAAAGCGAGAGATGTAAAACACCTCTCGCTTTGTATATCTAGATAGAAAAGAGTCTTATTTCTTTCCTTCCATTTCAGATTTTAATGTTGCTAATGCATCTAAGTCACCTAATGTTGATTTCTCGTTATTAGATTTGTTAACTGCTGCAACTGCATTGTTTCCACCTTTAGATCCTCTAGCAGGTTTAGATTTGATTGTTGGTTTATCTTCACCTTCTTCAAACGTTCTCAAGTGAGAAACAACAATTTTCTTAGCATCTTTATTGAATTCAATTACTTTAAATTCTAAAGTTTCATCCATTGATGCATTAGATCCATCTGCTTTTCTTAAGTGTTTTTTAGGACACATTCCTTCAACTCCGTATGGTAAAGAAACTATAGTTACTTTATCTTTTTTAGCGTCAATGATTGTTCCTTGATGAGTTGTACCTTCAGCGAAAGTATTCTCAAACACATCCCATGGATTTTCTTCTAATTGTTTATGTCCTAAAGCAATTCTTCTATTATCTCTGTCTAGTTCAAGAACAACAACATCCATTTTATCTCCTACTTTACAGAATTCAGATGGGTGTTTGATTTTCTTTTGCCAAGATAAATCAGAAATGTGGATTAAACCGTCAACACCTTCTTCTAATTCAACAAAAACACCAAAGTTTGTAAAGTTACGTACTGTAGCAGTATGTTTCGATTCAACAGGGTATTTAGTTTCAATATCAGCCCAAGGGTCTGGCATTAATTGCTTAATACCTAATGACATTTTTCTTTCTTCTCTGTCTAAAGTTAAAATTTGAGCTTCAACTTCATCACCAACTTTTAAGAAATCTTGTGCAGATCTTAAGTGTTGTGACCAAGACATTTCTGACACGTGAATTAATCCTTCAACACCTTCAGAAATTTCAACAAATGCACCATAATCAGCTAAAATAACAACTTTACCTTTAACATTGTCTCCAACATTAAGTTCAGCTGATAAATTATCCCACGGATGCGGTTGTAATTGTTTTAATCCTAAAGCAATACGTTTTTTGTTATCATCAAAGTCTAAGATTACAACATTAATTTTTTCATCTAATGTTACAATTTCCTCTGGATGACCAACACGTCCCCAAGATAAATCAGTAATATGAACTAAACCATCAACACCACCTAAATCAATAAATACACCATAAGATGTAATGTTCTTAACGGTACCTTCAAGCACTTGTCCTTTTTCTAAACCACCAATAATAATTTTCTTTTGTTCTTCTAATTCAGCTTCAATAAGTGCTTTATGAGAAACAACAACGTTTTTAAATTCGTGGTTAATTTTAACTACTTTAAATTCCATGTTTTTACCAACATAGATATCGTAATCTCTAATTGGTTTAACATCAATTTGCGATCCTGGTAAAAATGCTTCTAATCCAAAAACATCTACAATTAAACCACCTTTAGTTCTACACTTAACAAAACCTGTGATAACTTCACCTGTTTTAAGAACTTCATTTACTTTTTGCCATGCTCTGTGAACACGCGCAGTTCTGTGTGACAATACTAATTGACCTTGTTTATCTTCTAAATTCTCGATAAATACTTCAACTTCATCACCAACTTTTAATTCTGGATTGTAACGAAATTCATTACTCGGTATAACACCTTCAGATTTGTAACCAATACTAATAATTGCTTCTGTGTCATTCAATTGAATAACTGTTCCGTCAATTACCGTTTTTGGTTCAACTGTACTTAATGAAGCTTCATAAATATCAGTTAACTCAGCAACTTTTTCCTTAGAATACCCATCATTTTCATACGCAAACCAATCAAATTCTTTTGCTACTGGCACTTCAACAGTTTGTGTTGCTTCTTTTTGAGTTGTTGCCGTTTCTTCAACAACTTCCTCTACTTTTTTTGTTTCTTCAGACATATGGTCTAAAATTATTTGTATCTCACTCGGTACGGTATTGTGAGAGAATTAAGTTTAACTGTCCGTACCACAGCTATATAAATTTTGTGCAAAGATAAAGTTTTTACTCGGAAAAACAAAATAAAAACTTATAGAATTTAAGGTAATTTTGTAATAATTTAAGGAATCCAATATTTCTAAAATTTGCGCACTATTTTTCATCTTTATTTCGACTTAAGTTTATTTATTTTTTACTTAAATCGTGCGCATAAAAATCTTTGGTTAATGTAATGTATTCTTTTGAGTATTTTCCATTTGTTAAGGCAATAGTGATATTTGATTCTTCAATTGCTTTAACTTTAGTAAAAGAATAGTTTACAATGTTTCGTATTGGTTTTTGATTCTCTTTAACTACTGTAATGATTCGTTTTGGGTATAACCCATATTTTAATGCCGCTTCTTTATGTGTTTTGAGTAAATCAGACGGAAAAATAAGGTGAACTTCACCTGGTTTAGCTAAAAAGGATGAAGTGTGTTTGTAAAAATCATCAATACTTAAATTTAAAGTGTGACGTGCAGTGTTTTTTGAATCATTTTTACTTAAAGTCGAATTTTCGTAGTAAGGAGGATTAGAAATGATTAAATCAAATAATTTTGTTGTTTCAAAGTATTGTAATTTGGCTAAAAATATTTGCATTCTGCCAGAAAATTGTGATACTTCAAAATTAAATTTGGCTTCTTCAAATGATGCTAAATGAGGTTCTATGGCTGATATGTTTGCCGATAAATTTTTTTGAGCCATCATCAATGCTAAAATTCCTGTGCCAGTACCTACATCTAAAATGGTTTTAAATTCACCTTTAACTGACGCGCCTAATAACATGGTGTCTGAACCCATTTTTTGAAGACTGTCAGATTGTTTTAAATCAAATTGTTTCAGCTTAAATACACTCATTTTAGGTTTAATAAAATGGGATTAAATAGGTTCTACTTGATCAGTAACTACATAATAACGTGGGTCATCAATGTCAGTAAGAATAATATCTTTAAAATGTGGATTCGCTTTAATTAATAGAGCGTCACAATCAGGACTTAAATGTTTTAAAGTTACTTTTTTATTTAGTTTCTCATATTTATTAACCAAATTTTTAATTGCTTCCATTCCTGAATGGTCCGACACTTTTGATTCTATAAAATCTATTTCTACATTTTCGGGGTCGTTGGCAATGTCAAATTTGCCCATAAAATCTTGAATTGACCCAAAAAACAAAGGTCCCCAAATTTCGTAAACTTTTGTACCATCTTCTTTAATACGTTTGCGTGCTCTAATTTTTTTAGCGTTTTCCCAGGCAAATACTAAGGCAGAAACAATTACACCAGCAATTACAGCAATAGCCAAATCAAATATAACCGTCATAACTGAAACTAAAATCAAAACAAATGCATCAGTTAAAGGAATTTTTCTCAATATTCTAAAACTCGACCAAGCAAACGTTCCAATCACAACCATAAACATTACACCAACCAAAGCCGCAATAGGTACCTGTTCAATTAATGGAGCAGCAAACATTATAAATCCTAACAAAGCAAGAGCTGCTACTATACCAGATAATCTGCCTTTACCACCTGAATTCACATTAATTAATGATTGACCAATCATAGCGCATCCTCCCATGCCTCCAAAAAGTCCATTTACAAAATTTGCACCACCTTGAGCCATACATTCTTGGTTACTATTTCCTCTTGTATCGGTTAATTCATCAATTAAATTCAGCGTCATTAATGACTCAATTAAGCCAACAGCTGCCAAAATCATGGCATAAGGAAAAATCAACTTAAGTGTTTCAAAATTTAGAGGAATTAAAGTGAAAGTTTCTGAATGAAAAGATGGTAGTCCGCCTTTAAGACCAGTACCGCCACCGTCACGTATAAAAGATCCAACAGTGCTGACATCCAAATGCCCGAAAATTGTGATTGCGGCAATAACAATAATTGCGGTTAATGCAGAAGGTATTTTTTTTGTAATTTTTGGTAACCCCCACATGATTAACATGGTTAATAATACCAACCCAAACATAATCCAAAAATCAGTATTAGAGAATAATTGGTTAAACCATTCGCTAGTGTTCTCTGTAATTGATACACCATCATTAGTAATGTTAGGAAATAATCCTAACTGAGACTTAAATATTACAATCGCTAATCCGTTCACAAATCCCATCATAACGGGGTGGGGGATTAAACGAACAAATTTTCCTAATTTGAAAACACCAGCTGAAAATTGAATCAATCCAACTAATAAAAGGGTGATGAATAGGTATTGTAAACCTAATGTGTCGTTTGGAACATCTTGATTCATTCCAATTTCATTTCCAGCTTTAATTAGTCCGACCATAACAACTGCCATAGCCCCAGTTGCGCCAGAAATCATTCCAGGACGCCCTCCAAAAATAGAGGTAATAATCCCCATCATAAACGCTCCATATAGTCCAACTAAAGGATCTACACCTGCAACAAAAGAGAAAGCAACAGCCTCAGGAACTAAGGCTAAAGCAACGGTTAGTCCTGATAAAATGTCATTTTTAGCGTTTTTAGACGACTTACGTACAAGTTCAATCATGTGGTTTTTGTTAGTTGGGGCGCAAAGATAACGTTTTTACGTATTGGTTAATCGTTATTGTATATTAGTTTTTTTATTTGGGCAATCCCCCGATTCATTTCAATCACGGGGTCGGGCTATCCACTATATCTTTTTTTTTGTAAAAAGGATGACGTTTCTATCCCTATTGCATATTAAAGTTAAATCACTAATTTTGTACCTATATAAAATGTCATATGAATTCTATTCGATTAAAAAAAATAACCTTAAAAGCTTTTGGAGCAACTGTATTCTTTTTATTAGGTTTTTTATACGCCGAATGGCAAATTGGAATGTTAAACGAAAAATGGGATAGAATTGAGTTGATTGGCGCTTTTCAATTTATTGTACTTTTATTAATTGTTGAATTAATGATTTATGGTCTTTTAGCTGCTTTTGGAAAAAAAGGAAGCTAAATTTGTTGGGGAGGATTAATTTCAACTTGTTTTATAAAGTAATTATAGCTTATTGTTAAAACGAGTACAAAAACAGCAGTTACAACACCAACTATTATGTTGTAATATGTTTCTAAAGATAACGAAATTCGGATAAAAATTGTAGCCAAAACAAATGCTGAATATCTAAATATTTTGTAATAATTTAAAGTGTACCTCAATGCGATTAGAACAATTATAATGTCACTAAATATTAAAACAGTATAAAAGGAATGAAATGAGTGTAAATACTTCCCATCTGTTATTAAGGTTCTAATGTCTAAACTTCCAATAATGATAAAAGCTACTAGGAGTAGGAGTGATAACACTTTTTTAACTTGAATAAACTCTTTTTGATCATCCTCAACATGAGAAATTTTATCGTGTTTTCTGAGTCCTTCAATAAAACCAAGTAAAATAAAAATGAATAAAGCACCAAAGGCATAAGCAAACATGTGGTAAACAGATTCAGTCATTTTTGTCCATTTAAAATTTTCAATGTGGCTAAATTCTTTAAATCCTGACATTAAAAATATGAGTGATAACAATTCTAATTGCTTTCCAACCGATTTAGCAACTGATTTATATAATACAAAAATAAGAGATAATAGTTCTAAAATAAGTAAAAGTGTAAATGATACTTCTATTGAAAAAAAAGGATTTGCAAAAGCATTGTCAAAACTACCTAAAGAAATGAGGTTGTTTCGGTCTAAATAACTTAATAAACTGCATAAAATAAACACATAAACTAATGTGTAACTTACTATTTTAGTAGCATAGTGGCTTTCCCAAAACGCTCTTAGTTTATCAAAAAGATTTTCGCTTGAATTTAATAATTTAGTTTTAATCACAAAAGTTAGTTAGCTTTTGTAAAAGTAGGCTTACAATAATACATTAAAGTGATTAAAATCACTCAATCAAAGCTTATTGGTTTTTAATATTGAATATAAATATCATTTGTATCACCTTTAACGCAATAAATAGAACCATCAGTTGAAGTGTTTGCTGTTACTTCTCCATAAGTGTAATTAAAAACTACATCTCCAATAACATTGCATACAAAAGTGGTGTCGGGTGTGTTTTCTGTTGCTATCGTATATCCATTTGTACAGCAGGTTGAACAACCTTCTTTTACATTGTGTTTATAAAAGTTTAATTGTTCGCCTTGTACCACAAAACTATTGTAAAGTCTAACGCTAATCCATGCTTTAGATTCCATTTTAAAATCAGCAATATTTACATTTTCGGTTGAAATATCGGCTGAACTAATTACTTTTTGTGTGCCATAAAAATCTCCATGCGAAACTTCAACTTTTATCTCTAATATTTTTTCACGTAAAAATTCAAATGTGTAATTCCCTTCAGAATCTGAAGTAGTTTCTCCAACAAAAATATAATTTGGATTTAATGCGTTAACATTTATCTTTTTTTGATAAAACTTAATAGTTGCGTTTGGAATTATGCTAGCTGTATTTTTGTCTGTTAATTGACCTGAATACTTGTAAATAATAGGGTCTTTTTTACAAGACATAAGAATGGTTATGAATAAAATAGGGAGTAAATATTTCATAATACAAAAATACAAAAAATATAAATAACAAAAATCCCGTTAAATAAATGAATATAATGTTTGAATAAGTGCATTTAGAATCATCTAAAAGTAGATTTTTCTCAAAACACCCCCTTAAATTTAGTTTTATTGTTGATAAAAAGCATTTTTTTTATTTAATACCCCCTAAAAATTATTTATATTTGTAAAAAAAATACAAAAATGGCACAATTAAGATTAAATGCATTAGATGACGTTCTTCACAGAAAACCGAAACACATGGTTGATACTGAAGAACGTGTTTCCGATTATTTTGGAAGAAATACGTTTCACACAAGAATTATGCGTGAATATTTATCAGAAGCAGCATATAAAAGTGTAAAATCAGCTATCCAAAATGGTACAGCAGTTAGCCGAGATATAGCTGATCAAGTTGCGACATCAATGAAAGATTGGGCAATTTCTAAAGGCGCTACTCATTACACGCACTGGTTTCAACCATTAACCGGTACAACTGCCGAAAAACATGATGGGTTTTTTAAACCAATCGGACCAGGTGAAGCCATTGAACGTTTTGAAGGAGATTTATTAGTGCAACAAGAACCAGACGCATCTTCTTTTCCAAATGGAGGAATTAGAAATACTTTTGAAGCCAGAGGTTATACAGCTTGGGACCCATCTTCTCCAGCTTTTGTTATGGGGAAAACATTATGTATCCCAACTATTTTTATTGCCTATACAGGTGAGTCTTTAGATCATAAAATGCCATTATTAAAAGCGTTGCATAAGGTTGAAAATGCCGCTTTAGATGTTTGTCAATATTTTGATAAAAATGTTAAAAATGTTGGTACAACTTTAGGTTGGGAGCAAGAATATTTTTTAGTTGATTCTGCTTTATTTAATGCTAGACCAGATTTAATGCTAACAGGTAGAGCCGTTTTTGGACATGCCCCTGCTAAAGGTCAACAATTAGACGATCACTATTTTGGTTCAATTCCTGAAAGAGCAACTGCTTTTATTCGTGAGTTTGAATACGAATCTCATTTGTTAGGAATACCTGTAACAACTAGACATAATGAAGTTGCACCAAATCAATTTGAATGTGCACCAATGTTTGAAGAGGTTAATATTGCAAATGATCACAATCTTTTATTGATGGATGTGATGGAAAAAGTAGCGAGAAAACATAATTTTAGAGTGTTGTTGCACGAAAAACCATTTGCAGGGTTAAACGGTTCAGGTAAACATAATAATTGGAGTTTATCTACAGATACTGGCGTAAATTTGTTGCAACCTGGGAAAAATCCTAAATCAAATTTACAATTTTTAACATTCTTAGTCAATACTATTGTGTCTATTCATGACAACGCAGATGTGCTAAGGGCATCAATTGCTTCTGCTGGAAATGACCATAGGTTGGGGGCAAATGAAGCACCTCCGGCAATAATTTCTGTGTTTATTGGTTCTCAATTAACTGAAATGTTAGACAAATTAGAGTCAAATATCAAGCACGGAAAAATGACACCAGATGCAAAAACTGAATTAAAGCTTGATATTGGTAAAATTCCTGAATTATTATTAGATAATACAGATAGAAATAGAACGTCACCTTTTGCTTTTACAGGAAATAAGTTTGAATTTAGAGCGGTTGGTTCAACTGCAAATTGTGGACACCCAATGATGGTGCTAAATACAATTGTAGCCAAACAATTAATTGAGTTTAAAAAAGCAGTAGATGCTAGAATTGAAAAAGGAATTAAAAAAGATGAAGCCATTCTAAAAGAATTGCAAGCCTTGATTATTCGATCTAAAAAAATTAGATTTGAAGGCAATGGTTATGGTGATGAATGGGTTAAAGAAGCGACTAAAAGAGGGTTGTTTAATTTAAAAGATACACCAAGAGCATTAGATGTGTGGGCTAAAAAAGAATCTAAAGATTTATTTGCAGATATGGGTATTTTAACACCTGTTGAATTAGAAGCGCGTCACGAAATAGAATTGGAAAATTATGTCATGAAAATTCAAATTGAAGCTAGAATAATGGGGGATTTAGCAAAAAGCCATATCATTCCAGCAACGATTGAATATCAAAATAAAGTCATTAAAAATATTCAAGGATTAATGGATGTAATGGGGGATAAAGAAGGAAAAACATTAGCTAAAACCCAAATGATAATTGTAAAATCAATTTCAAAGCATGTAAACAAACTGAATGACCTAGTGAACGAAATGGTTGAATCGCGTAAAAAAGCAAACACAATTATAGGTAATAGGGAAAAAGCTTTTGCATATTGTGATGAAGTGAAATCTTACTTTGATGAAATTAGATACCATGCCGATAAACTAGAATTACAAGTAGATGATGAAATGTGGCCACTGCCAAAATTAAGAGAAATGTTATTTACTAAATAAATAATTAATTAAAATCAATTGAAGTCCTTGTGTTTAAAGCACAAGGATTTTTTTGTGATAAAAATTAAAACCATTCCAAAGCTAAGTCATAACTTTTTAATCCAAAACCAAAAATACAACCTTCACAAACTGGACTTAATAATGATTCGTGTCTAAAACTTTCTCTTGCAGTTATGTTTGAAATATGTACTTCAATAACTGGAATTGAAGTTGATTTTATGGCGTCTCTAATCGCAACTGAAGTATGAGTGTAACCACCAGCGTTTAAAACAATACCGTCATATTTTTTTGTGATATTTTGAATATCATTGATCAATTCGCCCTCCATGTTTGACTGGATATAAAACAGGCTTAAATGTGAAAACTTTGACTGTAAGTCCACAAAATATTCTTCAAAACTTTTAGAACCATAGATTGATTCTTCCCTTTTTCCAAGTAAATTTAAATTTGGACCATTTAATATTAAAATTTGCTTTGCTGTCATTCTGGGATAAATATAGAAAGGATTATCAAAACTACCTCAAAATTGAGAAAAGTTTATCAAAAAATAGTGTAGAAGCTTATATGCGTGACTTTGATAAATTAGCTAATTATTTTGGTGAAATTAATCCAAAAATACCTGAAAAAATTGAGCTAAAAGATTTGCAAAATATGGTAAATTGGTTGGCAGAAATTCCTATTTCGTCTCGTTCCCAAGCAAGAATAATTTCGGGAATAAGAAATTTTTATACCTATTTAATATTGGAAGATATTATTTTAGATGATCCTACTGAATTACTAGAATTACCTAGGCTTGGTCGAAAATTACCCGAATTTTTATCGATTGATGAAATTGATGATTTAAAAAATGCAATTGACGTTTCAAAAAATGAAGGGCATAGAAATCGTGCTATTATAGAAACGTTGTATAGCTGTGGATTACGTGTTAGTGAGCTCATAAATCTTCAAATAACTAATATTTATTATGATGAAGAGTTTATACGGGTAATCGGAAAAGGAAACAAAGAAAGATTAGTCCCTATTAGTCCCTTTATGGTAAAAGAATTAAAAATATACCTAGAACAACGCGATAAAATGGATGTTAAAAAAGGGCATGAAGATTTTTTATTTTTAAACCGTAGAGGTGCACAATTAACCCGAGTTATGATTTTTACTATTGTCAAAGACTTGTCAAAAAAAATTAACTTAACCAAAAACATCAGTCCACATACATTTAGACATTCATTTGCCACACATTTAGTTGAAGGTGGAGCAAATTTAAGAGCAGTACAAGAAATGTTAGGGCATGAGTCTATCAGTACAACCGAAATATACACCCATTTAAGTGACGATTATTTAAGAGAATCGATTCTTTCTTTTCATCCTAGAAATAAGTGATATGCGGATTAAAATCAAATCTTTTTTTTATCCATAAACAACCAAATTTTATCTAATTCCATTATTAATTTAAAGTTAATTTTTTGTTAATTCAAGAATAATAATTAACTTAATCGCTTTTAGAATAAAATTTATGATAAAAACTTACTTTTTAGCACTTTTTGGATTACTTTCAGGAACTGTAAATGCACAGTATTGCACAACTTATTGGTCCTAGTTCAGCAATTGATTCAAGAAAAATTAATAAATAATTCACAATATGTTTACCATAGAAATAAATTATCAAACAGCACTTATTTTTATACAATTAAAAACAATAATAAAACTCTTAAACAAGGACAATTTATTTTTAAATAACATGATGATAAAACAACTACTTTTATTTACAATTTTACTTTTTTCGACACAATCCTTTAGTCAAACACAAAACTATTGGACAAGAAAGGGGGATTTTTCTGGTCTTAAAAGAGAACGTGCTGTAGGTTTTTCTATAAACGGTAAAGGTTATTTAGGAACAGGTGTTGACACAACAGATGTTGTGAGAGATGATTGGTGGGAATATGATCCCATTTTAGACACATGGACTCAAAAAGCCAATCTAACAACTGCTAGACGAAATGCTGTGGCGTTTGCCATTGGAGGTAAAGGTTATTTAGGTACAGGAATGAATAATGCAGATGCTAATTTAGGATCAACTTTAGCTGACTTTTGGGAATATGATCCTGTTTTAAATACGTGGACAGCTAAATCTAATTTTCCAGGTTCTGGGGGAGGAGGTATTTATTTTGCAACTGGTTTTGCAGCCGACAATAAAGGATATATTTGTGCAGGAAAAAGAGGGCCAAATAATTACACTGCCGAATTTTGGGAATACAAACCACTGACTGATGCATGGACACAACGTCAAGATTTTCCAGGTGGTGTGCGCTACCAATTGGCAAGTTTTACAGTTGATAATATGGGGTATGTCGGGTTAGGTATTGATCAAGATGTTTTTCGTAAAGATATTTATCAATATAACCCAGCAACAAATCAATGGACACAAAAAACTGATTTCCCTGGTGGTGAAAGAGGTGCAGTATGTACATTTACATTAGGACAGAGAGGTTTTATTACATTGGGTAGTGATGGTGGATTTAAGAAAGATTTATGGGAATACAATCCATTTGAGGATGCGTGGTCAGTACGCGCTAATTTTGGAGGCAGTGAACGAAAAAATGCCGTTGCTTTTACCATTGGAGATAGCGCGTTTGTAGGAATAGGTAAAGGTTTAAGTGGTAAAAAAATGAGTATGTATCTTTACACGCCTTATGCTGTTTTATCGACTGCTAAAAATGAGTTTGACAGTCAAGTAAATGTTTATCCAAATCCAATTATTGACAATTTTACAGTTAGTATTGACACAAAAAATGCGGATAAAATTTTAATTTATAATATGAATGGTAAATTGATTCAAAATACAATTGTAACGACAAATCAAATTAAAATGGATAGGAATAATCAACCAGCAGGAATTTATTTTTTAGTTATACAAGACGAAAATAATACAATAATCCATACTCGAAAATTAATATTCAAATAACAATGAAACACATAATTTTATCACTTTCAAGTTTGTTTGTATTGACGCAAACTTTAGCGCAAGACACTTGGGTACAAAAAGATTCAGTAAATGGTCCGCCACGTTCGTCAGCAGCAAGTTTTGTTCTAAATGGTGAAGGTTGGGTAGTATCTGGATTAGATATTATTGATTTTAATCGCAAAATGTACTCTTATGATGTTGACCAAGATGATTGGGATAATGAAAATTCAATCGGAGGAATTAATGGAGCTGGTTTAAATAGAGGAGGAGCAGTAGCATTTTCAGTCGCAGGTAAGGGATATGTAGGTTTAGGTCAAGGTGATAATGCACCATATTATTCTGATTTTTGGGAATATGACCCAATAACAACTGTTTGGACACAAGTAGCCAGTTTTGGTGGTACAGCCAGGCGACAAGCTGTTGCTTTTGCGATTAATGATATTGCTTATGTGGGGACAGGACAAGATCAAAATGGATTTACAAAAGATTTTTATGCGTATGACCCTTCAACAAATACATGGACGCAAATAGCTGATTTTGGTGGTAGTGCACGTAAAGGTGCTGTTGGTTTTACAATGGGAGGTCAAGGTTATGTTGGCACAGGTGATAATGGTATTTATACCAATGATTTTTGGCAATATCACCCTAGTTTTGATGTGTGGGCTGAAAAAGCTCCTTTTCCAGGCACAGCTAGAACAGGTGCTGTTGGCTGGGGGATTTTTCCGACCGCATTTATCGCTTGCGGTTATGACAATACATTTAACTATAAAAAGGACGTTTGGGAATATAATTATTTTGGAAATGTGTGGACACAACGTTCCAATTTTATGGGACCAAAACGAACCAATGCAAATGCTTTTGTAATTGATGGAATTGCGTATTTAGGAATGGGCTATAATGGACAATATTTAGATGATTTTTATGCTTATACACCCATTTTGTCTGTGTCTGAAAATGAGATTAAAATTGACTTAAATGTCTATCCAAACCCAGCAACTACGTTTGTAAATATTCAACTTTCAAATCAATTACCCAATGATGTTTTAATTCAATTATTTGATATTAACGGAAAACAAATAAACAACATTAATATTGACAAGCAATTCAATAATATCCGCATTGATTTTATAGATTTACCTACAGGGTCTTATTTTTATCACATTCAATCAAAACAAACTGATTTTGTTAAAACCGGAAAATTAATTGTAGTATGATGAGGATTTTAGTTGGGGTTTTTAGCTTAATGATTTTAGTAGCTTGTACCGAGTCAAAATTTGATGAAAAACAATCAGAAACAATTATTGCCGAAACAAATGTTGAAATGCCTGAACAATATACTGATTTGGTGATTGAAAAACCAGCGTATGAATATACATCAAAAACCATTTTCTCACCTGAATTTGGATGGGGGTATCAAATTTTAAATTTAGGTGATTTGTATATTAATCAACCGCATATTCCTTCAATTCCGGGTAATAATGGTTTTGATTCTGAAGAAAAAGCCAAAAAAACAGCCGATTTTGTAATCTACAAATTGAATAATGGTATTGTTCCTCCAACGGTTTCACCTGAAGAATTAGATAGTTTGGGCGTGATGTGATGAAGAGTTTATATTGCATATTCGTTTTGTTTTTTATCATTTCATGTAGAAAAGATAAAGATTACAATCCTGTTGTGTACGTGTACCCTATACAGGTTCAAAATGAATTAAATATATCTATTTCTCACAATAAAAAAAATGACTTTGATGTTTCGATTTTCAATACTTTAGGGAATCAAATTTTGAATAAAAATATCGAAAATTTAAACCAAACTCTGGTTAATTTTGAAACTTTTGAAAAAGGAATGTACTTTGTTAAAATTGAAGGTGTAAATGTTGAAGAACAAATAAAAATTGTAAAAGAATAGGAAATTTATTACCGTTTCTCAATCCCATTTAAACACTCAAACTGATTTGATTTTTGTTTTTTTGCTAAAAGTTTGTAATTAAACTGTACCCCATCTTCCGAATAAGACCGTGGATGACATACATGATAAACAATAGCCTTATTTTTCATTGATTTCATTTGTAACCCAATAGCTTTTAATCGCCATTCAATGTCAACGTCTTCACCAACACCAGGTTTTTGATAATCTTCATCAAAACCATTAATTTTGAGTAAATGTTGTTTTTTTATGCCCCAATTACAACCTAATAACCCTCTTTGCTTAAAGGTTAAGTTAATGTTTTGTAAGTACAAAGCATCTTTTACCAATTCAGAATCTGAAAACAATAATTTACAAAACGATAAATTTTCTACTTTTTGATGCTCTAACAATTTTTGTGACACTTTTTTGCCTAACATAACACGTCTGCCCCATAAAATAACCCCATTTTCTGTTTGCTTAATGTATGCTTTAACAAAATGACGGTGTGGAATACAATCACCATCAATAAAGGCTATTGTTTCTCCTTTTGAACGTACAATCGACTTGTTTAACATTTCGTTTTTACGAAACCCATCATCTTTAGTTTGATTCAAATGAATAATTGGAAATGAATAATCTGATTGATGTTGTTTGACAAAGTCAGTGGTTTCTGTATTATTATCGTCCTCAGAAATTATCGCCTCAAAATCGGTAATGCTTTGGTTATTGAGTGCCTTCAGAATTAATTTAAGATTGGCCAAATCTTTATAATAAGATATAATAACTGTTAATTGCATGGCTTGATTTAGAGGTGTAAAAGTAGTTTTTAAAATTAAATTGGGGGGAAAAATTATTATTTTAAACTTGTTTTATCCCATTTTTTATCTTTTTAGGCAGTTTCTTCAATCGCTTCTAAAATAATGTTTGCTGCCAAATCTATTTCTTTAAATGTGATGCTGAGTGGGGGAGATAGTCTAAATGCTGTTGGGGTTGATAAAAACCAAAATCCGATTAACCCTTTTTCAAGGCATTTGTCCACCACTAACTTTACACGGTCAAAACTTCCCATTTCAACAGCAAAAAACAAGCCTTTTTGACGGATTTCTAATACGTCTTTATGTACTAATAATACATCTACTAAAACTTTTGCTTTTGCATCAGCTTGTTCAATCCAATTTTCATTTTTTAACACATCAATGCACGCATTTGCAGCAGCCGTATTTACAGGATGCCCTCCAAAAGTTGTAATGTGTCCCAACATAGGGTTGTGTGTTAGGGTTTGCATGATTTTGTAATCCGAAATAAAGGCACCAATTGGCATGCCACCACCCAATCCTTTTCCTAAAGTTAAAATATCAGGTATAATATTGTAGTGTTCAAAAGCAAACATTTTACCTGTTCGTCCCATGCCGACTTGAACTTCATCAAAAATTAATAAAGTACTTGTGTCATCACATTTTTGACGTAAAGCGGTTATAAATTCAAGTGTTGGTTCAATTAATCCTGCATCTCCTTGTATGGTTTCAATAATCACACATGCCGACTGATTAGATATGATATCTAAAGATTCAATATTATTAAATTCAATAAACTTTACCAAAGGTAATAAAGGTCTGTATTTGGCTTTTCTAGTTTCAGTTCCCATTACCGATAACGAACCATGTGTACTACCATGATAGGATTGTTTACACGAAATAATTTCAGACCGACCTGTGTAGCGTTTTGCCAATTTTATGGCAGCTTCATTGGCTTCTGTACCCGAATTAACAATATATGAGCAGTTTAGCTTTTCGGGTAAAATTGACTTTAAATTATTTGCCAAATCCAATTGAGCATCTTGAATATACTCACCATAAACCATCACGTGCAAATGTTTGTCTAATTGATTTTGTATAGCTTCAATCACTTTTGGATGCCTGTGTCCAATGTTTGTAACGGCAACTCCGGCAATCATGTCCATGTATTTTTTACCTGATTTATCCCAAATATAAATACCTTCTGCTTTATCAACATCAATTAAATATGGCGTTTGATTTGTTTGCCCTTGTAATTTTAAAAATTGCGCTTCTCTTGTCATTTTTAATGCGATTGAAAAACAAATTTACATTTTTTTTATTGCTAATGATTAAAAACGTGAATTTGACCCAAAAAAAACCTCACAAGTAAAATATTACAAGTGAGGTTTAGTCAATTTTAAATGAATGTATTATCCTAAATATGATTTTAACATCCACATTGTTTTTTCTGTTTGTGATAAATAATCACTCATTAACGACACTGTTCCTTCATCATTTGCATCAGCTGCCAAATCCAAAATTACTCTTTCTTTTTGGATCAAAATCGAAAAGTATGACATGATTTTACTTACACTTTCATTGCCATTAAATAATCCTTTAGCTGATTTAATTTCAGATAATGCTAAATAATCTTCAAAAGTATGGAGCGGTGTGCCATCTAAAGTTAAAACTCTTTCTGCTATTTCATCAACCTTAAGTATTGAATCATTATAAAATTCCTCAAACTTTAAGTGTAATTCAAAAAAATCTTTTCCTTTTATATTCCAATGAAAACCTCTGAGATTTTGGTAAAATAATTGATAATTTGCTAATAAATCATTTAACGTTTCAACTAACTGATTCGCTTTTTCTTTTTCTATCCCTATTGAATTGTACATTTTATCTTGTTTTTAATTGTTAATATTATTTGTTTATACAAAGGTGCGACAGTTTTGTGTATAAATCAAATTGATAGTTTTTATATAGTTATAAATTTTAACTATATTTGTGCTATGATTACACTTCAACAATTAGAATATATAATTGCAGTTGATAAATACCGACATTTTGTTACTGCATCCGAAAAATGTTTTGTGACCCAGCCAACTTTGAGTATGCAAATCAAAAAATTAGAATCAGATTTAGGAATTGTTATTTTTGATAGAAGTAAACATCCTATTATTCCAACTTTGTTAGGCGAAAAAATAATACAACAGGCAAAAGAAACTATTTTTCAATCCAATAAAATAGTCGAAATTATTAAAAATGAAGAAAATTCAATCAGTGGTGAATTATCAATTGGTATCATTCCGTCATTAGCTCCTTATCTTTTACCTCATTTTATTGGTAAATTATCTAAAGAAAACCCATTGTTATCAATAACGGTTAACGAAATGTTGTCAGAACAAATTATTGCAGCTTTAAAAAAAGACGAACTTGATGTGGGTATTTTAGTCACACCGTTAAATGAAAAAGGTGTTTTTGAAGACATTTTATTTTATGAAGAAATGCAGTTATATGTTCATCCTGGTCACCCATTTGCGAAAAGAAATGACATAAAATCATCTGAAATAGCAACCGATAAATTATGGTTAATGAGTGAAGGGAACTGTTTTAGGACTCAAATCATTAATTTATGCGATTATAATTTGAAGTTAGAAGAAAAAAAACATTTTAAATTTGAGAGTGGCTCCTTAGAAACCATTATTAATATGGTAAATGCTGAGGGTGGTTATACACTTTTACCCAAATTAGCCACCATTAACCTTAATTCAGAAGGTGTTTTAAAATCATTTGTAAACATTAAGCCATTGCGTGAAGTTGGGTTAGTTTTTTCGAGAACCAATGTAAAATCTAAATTGTTAAAATTGTTAGCTAAAGAAATTAAGTCGGCTGTTCCTAAAAATATGCTAGAAAAAGGTAATGGTGAGATTGTGTATTGGAGATGAAAAGTTCATTCTAAAATTTTTAATAATTACCAAATCAATATATTTCAATTATCTTAGAAGCCGATAAACAGAATAAAGCAATATGAAAAAGAAATTCCCTTTACATCTTAAAATTTTAGTTGGCATGTTATTAGGTGTCATTTTTGGCGTATTAATGCTCCAAATAGAGTGGGGAAAAGACTTTGTTGTGGCTTGGGTAAAACCTTGGGGAACCATTTTTGTTAATCTTCTTAAGTTGATTGCCATTCCATTAATTGTTGCGTCATTGTTAAAAGGGATTTCTGATTTAAAAGACATTTCAAAATTTGCTAAAATTGGCGGACGTTCCATATTAATTTATATTGGTACTACAATTATTGCCATTTCTATAGGACTTGTGATTGTTAATTTGGTTCAACCTGGTGACGGAATCTCAGAAGAAACCATTTCTAAAATGACCGAAACGTATGCCGGTAATTCGAATATTGAAAAAAAGATGTCAACAGCAGCTTTGCAAGTTGAAAGTGGTCCGTTAGATTTTTTAGTGGAGATGGTGCCTTCAAATTTATTTAAAGCTTTAGGTAATAATGGTAGTATGCTTCAAGTTATATTTTTTGTTATATTTTTTGGTATTTCAATGTTATTAGTGCCTGAAGAAAAAGCAAAACCAATCAAAAATTTTTTTGACGGCTTAAATGATATTGTTTTAAAAATGGTAGATTTAATTATGCTAGGAGCGCCGTTTGCCGTATTTGCATTATTGGCAACAGTTATTGTGTCTTCCGAAAGTTGGGAAATAA
>Ga0316208_1001000_pt1 | contig 29047 bp, 31 predicted proteins | sample 3monopyrite_MG_FD_204944 | JGI IMG/M metagenome (GOLD analysis project Ga0316208, IMG submission 204944) | Microbial mat bacterial communities from mineral coupon in-situ incubated in ocean water Damariscotta River, Maine, United States -... | ecosystem: Environmental > Aquatic > Marine >... | reverse complement strand
GTTTTTAGAGAGCTACCCAAGGCTATGAGTGTTGATGATATCGAAGCGCTGCTGCCCTGGAATATGAATATGCACATAATAGCGGTTGGCTGATTGTTGGGAAGGGTGGGGTTTATCGACCGCTTACGATCTTTTAATGACACGGGTGTTGTTGTAACCAATTTATGGAACGGCAAAAATGATCACTTACATGAAATCAGGCAAATAATGGCGCAGATCTTTAGCAACAACATTTTAAATCTACCTGTGCCAAATAGAGGCAATATAATCATCTTCACGACAAAGAATAAACCTACACTATAGCTATCAAAAGAAAGTAATATCGCCGCTAATTTAGAGAAGAGTCTGGGGTTTGAATTCAGGGAATTTACACGACAAATAAAGCACGCCAATCGCTGGCGTAGCTTAAGCCGATTATTTATCTAACTCAATAAAAACTTCTGTTGAGTTTTTATGTGGAACGCTATGACAACGTTCACAAGTCCACAAACTAAATGAGACCTTGTCATGACAACGTCCACAAAATTCCCCCTTGAGTATCTTTTCCATCGATACAGGATTAGCTTCATACTGTGGTTGAAATATTTTGGGGTGACAGTTATTACAGGTTAGCCATTCCGTATGTGCTAAATGAGGAAATTTGACATAAGGCATATTCGACGTCTGCTTCATAATGATGTCCATATCCGTTTCCAGCATCATTTCGCCACCAAATTCATCACCCGTTAAGCTGCGACGGGGATTGATTTTTCCATCACGAAGCGCCCTGACCCAGTCAACCCGCCCCCTTCTATCGAGCGGAAAATCAATCATTGCCTCGACGGGCTCCTGGAGAATCTGAATGGTTTCATTCTCAGGATCATGAATTCCATCCTCGGCAAGGCGTTGAGTTTTATATGTATCGGCTGCTGAAGCTGTACTACCAGCCAAAATCAAAAAGCTTATTGCCAAGCTACGCCACATAATCACTCCCTCTTAAAACACATTGAACAAAACGATACGAACTTTCTTCAATGAATACAAGTTGTTTAGAGGCTACTTCAGAGATTTTACTGGCCTAACCTGGAAGACACACTTGGGTCACACGACCTAATCAAATATAATCGCAGCCCAAGCAGAGAATTTAAGGATTATTACCACATGCTATCAATTATTAACCGCTTCGCATCAGGTTTGATACTTGCGATACTGACATTGATAAATACAGCCGCTGCCCAGCCACTAAACGGCCCTGAGTTGCAACAGATTATAGAAAAGGCAAACAACGGTGATTTTCTGGCCCAAGCAGACCTGGCAAACCGTTACCATGTCGGTGAAGGTGTCAAACAAGACATGTCTAAAGCGGTATTTTGGTACAAACAGCTTGCTGACAATGAGGTTGCTGAAGCGCAGCTAACGCTTGGAGTTTTGTATATCAAGGGCGATGGTATTGAGCAAGATAATACGCAGGCACTTCATTGGCTTCAACGGGCGGCTGAACAACGTCTGCCAGCAGCGCAATACCTGCTAGGCGTAGCTTATGCGGAAGGTCATGGCACAACAATAAACACACAAAAAGCTTATATGTGGTTTGAGATTTCAGGGGCAATGGAATATAAGGATGCCATTGATGCGCGCACCGAACTCGCCAAGCATTTATCCAAACAAGAAATCATGCATGCAGAGAAAATGGCCACCGACTGGTGGATGAAATTCCACGACTAGAGAATAACCAGCCTAGACTGAGTGTGACGCGCCTAGCAAGTCGATTTCATGTTTCGCCTTGGCATGACCAGACTCACCCGCCATGCGAAACCACTCCAGCGCCTTTTCAACGTCACGCGCCACGCCCCAACCATTTCGGTAGAGTGTGCCCACATAATATTGTGCTTCAGGGTCACCCTGGCTGGCTGCGGCCAGAAATGACTCAGCCGCCTTGTTCATATCACGAATATTGCCATCCGCCTGCATATAAACCAGGCCTAGATTAAACTGCGCACTAACTTCACCCTGCTTGCTGGCAAGATTGTACCACTGGATGGCACGAACATAATCTTGATCAACACCGATGCCTTTGTGAAACATAAATCCCAGACTGGATTGTGCTGAGGCATCTCCCTGACGGGCAGCATTCTGATACCACATGATGGCACGTTGAAAATCCCGCTCAACACCATTACCAACACGATACATATAGGCCAGGTTGTTTTGTGCCCCTGCATGCCCCTGCATCGCGGCTTTATAAAACCAGTCAAATGCCAACTGCATATCTTGGGCAACACCATCACCACTCATATACATGTGCGCGATACTAGCCTGAGCTTCAGAATGACCTTGCCCTGCAGCCTTCATCAACCAGTCCATGGCTTTTTCATAGTCTAATTCAATACCAATGCCTTTTTTATACATAAAACCAAGGCTATATTGTGCATAACCGTAATCTTGCTCTGCTGCTTCTTTGTACCATTTAGTAGCAAGACCATAATCGATAGCAACACCATCACCGTAATAGTACATATCAGCCAAGGCGTACTGCGCTGCTGCCATTTTATTATCAGCAGCCTTACTCAGCCATTTCAGTGCCAGCCAAGTATCATGCGGAACCCCTTCGCCCTTGCTATACATATAGCCAACACTGAATTGACCATACGCATCTCCTTGAACAGCAGCCTTGCGGTACCATTTCGCAGCCTCGGAATAACTCTGGTTTACGCCTTCGCCATAGTAGAAAGAATCACCAACCTTACTTTGATCTGCAGGGCTAACAGCAGCGGCCTTGCAATCATAGCTAAGCGGTTCATCCTGATACCAGTCAAAACAGCTCAGGTTAATAGTTTGGGAGCCAATATGATTGAAGCTTTTACCCGTGCCCGCCAAAACTGGAGCCGTTATCAACATAAGAAAGGAAAGCACACCTAAGGCGAAATTTCTGGCCATTTTATTCTTCACGACTAAAACCTCATAACTTTTTTATAGCCTTTTATTGAATTTATTTATAAGTCACAAAAGTCATCCAACAATAATAAGCTCACTAGTTATATCGGTATTGAAAATCTGACCTTTAATAAAAACACAGTAAAAAAACGACTATGTTTAGGCTCAAGATTTGACACTAATTGCCGTATAAATAGCTGCGTTGTGATCATCTGTAACGCAAGGACCTAATCCTCTGATATGCAACAAGAAGGAGTTCAATTCACATGCAGGTCAACACTCCTCCGCGCCGTCGAACCCTTTTGGTAATTATGGATGGCTTTGGAGTCAATCCCAGTAAAATCAATAATGGCATCACCGCTGCAAAAACCCCCCGTTTGGACGAATACTTTGGACATTATTCCTTCACGGAGTTGCAGGCATCTGGCAGCGCAGTTGGCTTACCTGAAGGTCAAATGGGCAATTCAGAGGTCGGGCACCTAACACTGGGGACTGGTGCAATACAAAGACAGGATCTGGTCAGAATAAATGATTCAATCAGTGATAAAAGCTTTTATGAAAACCCTGTCCTGCTTGCAGCCATTACAAAAGCCAAACAACAAAATAAACCGATACACTTGATGGGACTTGTTTCAGGTGGTGGCGTGCACAGCCATATCAGTCATTTATTTGCCCTGACCGAACTATGCAGGCGTCATCAAGTAACACCGCTGCTGCATGCAATTACAGATGGCCGCGATACCGCACCACAATCGGCAATTGACCACATTGACCAAATAGAGGCAGAATTAGCCAAAGCTAATGGCTATGTCGCTAGTGTCTGTGGTCGATATTTTGCAATGGATAGAGACAAACGCTGGGACAGGACTGAACTTGCCTGGCAGGCGCTTATCAACAATGAAGGTCGCAAAGTAAACTCATACCGTGACGCTATTGAATCTGCTTATCAAGCAGGTGAAACCGATGAATTTATAAAACCTGTCATCCTGCCGAATGCCAAACCAATCTCATCAGATGACGCGGTAATTTTTTTCAATTTCCGCAAAGACCGAACACGCCAGATAACAGCAGCACTTTCGAAACCTGTGTTCGATAGTTTTGAACGTGGCGGATTTAAACCTATAAACGTCACCTGCTTCACCAATTACGACAGCTACTTCGACTTACCATACGCCTTTAATGAAGAGCGGGCTGAGGCAACACTTGCCGAAACAATCAGCCAGGCCGGTTTGAGTCAGTTTCATTGTGCTGAAACAGAAAAGTATGCCCATGTGACATACTTTTTTAATGGTGGTAAAGGCGAAGCATTCGCCAATGAAGAACGTTTAATTATCCCTTCACCCAAAGTTGCAACCTATGATGAGCAACCTGAAATGAGCGCCCAAGTAGTTGCAGACTGCGTTATCGAAAAAATGCGTAATCAGCAGCATTCATTTATCGTCGTAAACTTTGCCAACGGCGACATGGTCGGCCACACCGCCATCAGAGATGCAGTAATAAAGGCCGTTGAGACATTAGACTGTGAGGTTGGCCGTGTGCTTGATGCTGCAATTGAAGCGGAATATTCAGTTATAGTCACCGCTGATCATGGCAACTGCGAACAGCTTATTGATCCGGTCACGGGCTCACCTCACACCCAACACACCACCTTTCCAGTACCGTGCATGATTATTGACCAGTTCAAATGGCAACTAGCCAGTGAAGGCGGATTAAAAGACGTCGCCCCGACCGTGTTGCAACTAATGGGTTTGCAGCAACCGGGGGCAATGACAGGCAGCTCTCTTCTGCTTAAACCTGCGGCATTGAGGAAAGTGGGGACTAGCGGATAGTCCCTGCACCAACACCACTGATGCGCCCCAAAGTCTCGGCCATGACGATACCAAGCTTGCCGGCGAACTGTTCAAATGGATCAGGTTTGACGGTGTAATTAAGCATTTTTTCCTGACCGATAATCTCACGGGCCACGTAACTGGCACTACCCAAGCCATCAATCAACCCCAGTTCAACACTCTGTTCGCCGGTCCAGACCAAGCCGGAAAAAAGTGCTTCATCTGATTTAAGGCGATCACCTCGCCCGGCCTTAACCACGTCAATAAACTGTTGATGTATATTGCCGAGCATTGATTTGATATGGGTGACATCCTTATCTTTCAGAGGTGAGAATGGATCAAGAAATCCCTTGCTCTCACCAGCAGTTAACAAGCGTCTTTCAACCCCCAGTTTTTCCATACCATCAACAAAACCAAAACCGCTCATTATTACACCGATAGAGCCCACAATACTGGCCTTATCAGCGTAGATTTCATCGGCTGCCGAAGCGATATAGTAGCCGCCAGAGGCACTCATATCAGTAATCACCGCGTATAAACGCTTGTCAGGATAAATTCCTCGCAGGCGTTTGATCTCATCATAAATATAGCCAGATTGCACCGGGCTACCGCCGGGGCTATTTATTCTCAAAATAATGCCTGCGACATGCTTGGCCTCGAAGGCATCACGCAGACTAGTAACGATATTATCAGCACTGGCCTCGGCGTTATCTGCAATCACACCACGTAATTCGATTATCGCTGTATGCGGTTTGCTCGATGTCAGGCCCGTTTCGGTACCAGGAAGAAGAACAAGCAAAAACACCACCAGATAGGTCACCATGAACAACTTGAAGAAAATCCCCCAGCGCCTGGCACGACGCTGTTCCTTGAGCGCACCCATAGCCAGGCTGCTGATCAATTCACGTTCCCACGGCTCATTATTAGACTCTTCTTTCATGTTTTTCTCATCAATTAGTGGGTTTTCTGTCCAGGGATCTGTTGAATCCGGCATTTTATTTCCGTTCAAACTCTCATCTCAACCAAAATATTTTATACATTTTTAGCCAACCACAGCGCCATTTCATCAACACTATTTAGACAGGCCAACGGCTGATAATTCAGCAATCGTTCACTGTCGTGTGCACCGTAACTGACTGCCAATGCTGATGTTCCTGCCCGCTGCGCCATTTCGAGGTCATACTCTGTATCACCTACCATCAGAGTTTTTTCAGGCCTCACACCCAGCTCATCCATTATCTCACGCAACATCATCGGATCGGGTTTGGATAATGTTTCGTCAGCGCAGCGGGTCGAGTGAAAATAGCGGCTGCAGCTTGTCTGTTGTAGCACTCGATCCAGTCCCTTGCGCCCCTTGCCTGTGGCAACACCAAGCCAAAGTTGACGTTGTGTCAATACCTGCAAAATGCTGTGCACACCATCGAACAACACCTCAGGTTGAGAACAACTCACCAGAAAATGATTTCGATAGCGATCTGTAAACCTAGGGATAAGACCAGGTTCGATAACCTCGTGCAGACCTTGTATTGCCTCCTGCATTCCCAAACCAATAACATTGCGACATTCCTGATCTGTTTTGGCAGGCAACCCAAGGTCATCCCCCGCCGCTTGCAATGAAGCGACAATGCGCGCAGCCGAATCCATCAAGGTTCCGTCCCAATCAAAGACAATCAGATCAAAATTCTCCGCCATCAACTCAAGCCAATTTTTTCAGAATCGTTGTCAAGATTTCATCAAGCGGGGCGGTTATTTCCAAAACACCCTCGTCCCAAGGAAAATTCAGCCGCCAAGCATGCAAAAACATCCGTTTTAGGCCATATTCACGCATCTGCCGGTTAAAATCCTTGTCACCATATTTTTCATCACCAGCCACCGGGTGGCCACAGTGATCTGCATGGACACGGATTTGATGGGTTCGACCTGTAAACAACTCTACCTCCATTAAGGTTGCTATCTTAAAGCGTTGTTTAGGAGTAAAACGACTTGTCGCCTCCTTGCCATCCGCACTCACCCTGACAATACGTTCGCCAGAGCTGACAACATTCTTACGCAAAGGCGCATCAATCAGCTGACTGCCACCACGCCATTTGCCCCGGCACAAAGTCTGATAAAACTTTTTCACATCACCTGAGCGCATGGCACTGTGCAAATGTCTTAAGGCAGAGCGCTTTTTGGCAATCAGCAGACAACCCGATGTATCCTTGTCCAGTCGATGTACTAACTCCAGGTTTTTGCATTCTGCTTTCAGTTTTCGCATCGCTTCGATCACACCGAAACTGATACCACTCCCGCCATGCACCGCAAGCCCAGCTGGCTTGTTTAGGACAATCAACCCCGAATCCTCAAAAATAATATTTTTTTCGATCAGCTCAATAATAGCCTGACCGGGGTCGACAACATCACCTTTTTCAGCCATCCGAACCGGAGGTATTCTGATGATATCCCCGGACTGAATCCTGTAAACTGGCTTAATTCTGCCCTTGTTCACCCTTATCTGGCCGGTACGTAAAAGCCGATAAATCATGCTTTTGGGCACCCCCTTCAGGAAAAACAACAGGAAATTATCAATTCGCTGTCCCGCCCTGTCATCATCGACCTCCAGCAATTGTACTTTTGGGTGGGCATTTTCCGAAAAATCAGTCATTTACCACCATTTTTAAAGCCTTCCATATATATCCAGACAGCGGGGAACATGTTATATTCAGAGTATGGTGTCGGCTGGTTTGTTTTTAACCTTTCACATAAACCGCCGCTACCTCTTAGCAACACATGATGGCCTACTTTGGGCCGCACCGTCAGATCTGTGCGATGAACCAAATGAGCTCGCGTATTGTCAATAACTTCGACAACATGCCAATCATGTGCTTTGACACAAGAAACAAATTTTATCACTTCATGGCGCAGATATGAATGCCGATGAAGTGGCACAGAAATGTGCACGCCCCTAACCGGGTACGGACAAATTAACTAACGAACAAATGGTGCACCCGTGAGACTCGCGGGAGACTGAACGAACCCTGCCACAAAACAGGCAGGGATAAACGGGTTGAAACATTAAAACATCACCCTCGTGGAACAATAGCCAAAACATGCTTTTTTCATGAACAAGTGACTCGAATAAACGACCTACAAGCACACTCAATCAGCATGGCTGAATAGTAGTGCTTGGCATTGTTGACTTGCTGTACAACATAAACGTTCAGTCTCACGCGGCGAAAACACGATTGACGCCCTAGGAGACAGTACAAATGAGAAGAATGCTTATCAATGCAACTCAAAAAGAAGAGTTGCGTGTTGCCCTTGTTGACGGTCAACGTCTTTATGACCTCGACATAGAATTGCCTGGTCGCGAACAAAAAAAATCTAACATCTACAAAGGTAAAATCACCCGAATCGAACCCAGCCTAGAGGCTGCCTTTGTTGAGTACGGCGCAGATAGGCACGGTTTTCTGCCACTCAAAGAAATCGCCCCAAGCTGCTACTCAAGTCAACCAGAAAATGATAAACGCCGCCCCAACATCAAGGAAATTTTGAAGGAAGGCCAAGAAGTCGTCGTACAAATAGACAAGGAAGAACGTGGCAACAAGGGTGCCGCCCTGACAACATTTATCAGTCTAGCTGGCCGCTACCTGGTGCTAATGCCTAACAACCCTGGTGCCGGTGGCGTATCACGCCGCATTGAAGGTGATGAACGCAGCGAATTGCGTGAAGCCATGGCAGCCATGGAAATTCCTGAAGGGATGGGTGTCATCGTCCGTACTGCTGGTGTCGGCAAGAGCACTGAAGAACTGCAATGGGACTTGGACTACCTGGTTCGATTATGGACCGCCATCGATAAAGCTGGCCAGGAGCGCTCAGCGCCATTCCTGATCTACCAGGAAAGCAACCTGATTATCCGCGCCATTCGTGACTATTTCCGCCAGGATATCGGTGAAATCCTTATTGATCGCAAGGATGTCTATGACTACGCCCAGGATTTCATGAGCCAGGTCATGCCGCATAATAAAAACAAGTTAAAGTTCTACGACGATAGCGTCCCCCTCTTCTCACGCTACCAAGTCGAAAGTCAGATTGAGACCGCCTTTCAACATGAAGTACGACTGCCTTCCGGTGGCGCCATCGTCATTGACCGCACCGAAGCACTGGTCTCGATTGACATCAACTCATCACGAGCTACCCAGGGTGGCGACATCGAAGAAACAGCGCTCAATACCAATCTTGAAGCGTCTGATGAAATTGCCCGCCAACTGCGTCTACGTGACCTCGGCGGCTTGATTGTCATTGATTACATCGATATGACTCCCGCCCGTAATCAACGAGAAGTGGAAAACCGCTTACGTGAGGCCCTGAAAATGGACCGTGCACGGGTCCAGATTGGCCGCATATCACGCTTTGGCCTGTTGGAAATGTCGCGCCAGCGTCTCCGCCCATCGCTTGAGGAATCTATCCAGGCCACCTGCCCACGCTGTAAGGGCGAGGGCTCAATTCGCAACGTGGAATCGCTCTCGCTATCAATTTTGCGCTTGATCGAAGAAGAGGCGATGAAGGAAAAGTCAGCCCGTATCGAAGCACAGCTGCCACTACAGGTTGCCACTTTCCTACTTAATGAAAAACGCAAAGCAGTTACCGAGATCGAGGCCCGCCACGACATTCACGTCGTTCTGGTACCCAATCAGGCGCTAGAAACACCTGCCTACGAAGTCAAACGCATCAAGAGTGAAGAGCTCAGAGGGCAGGACAAAGCCACGAGTTATCAAATTGTCAAAGAAATAGAGCCAGAGAAAGAAGTTGTCACCAAACGCAAAGCACAGTCAGAACAACCAGCCGTGAAAAGCATCAAACCTTCTACGCCAGCACCAAGACCTGCCGCACCAACCAAGGTCGCCAGCGCACAACGTGAGGCCGAAGCCGGTTTTATCACGCGCATGTGGAACAGCCTGTTTGGTGGCAACAAAACCGAGGCTGTCACATCTGAAAAAGAAAAAACAGAGCCCGTACAGACGCCTGCCACTTCATCTCAGCCCCGCTCAAACCAGTCTCGTGGTAGTGGCCGTGGACGCTCACAATCTCGGCGAAGCGGTAACAACTCATCACGCAACCGCAGCAACAATGCAGGCCAAAACAAGCAACCAAAAAAAACTGCTGAAACTAAGCCTGTAACTACTAATCGGTCTGAAACCAAAGCCATAGCTACTAATCCGGCGGAAGAGAATGCAGATTCCAGCCAGAGTTCACCCACTCAAGAGGGTGAAAAAAGTGCTACCAGCAATGAAAATCGCCGCGGCCGTCGCGGTGGTCGTCGTCGTCGTCGCCCCTCAGGCGGTCAATCTCAGCAACGAAGCGGAAATATTGCTGAGACAGCAGCCCCTACCACTGCAACACAGGGCGATATGAAAACTGCCGGCGACAGTGGCAGCACCACTGCCAATACATCAAAAGCAGAAACCGCACAGAACACAAAGCCTAGACGAGCACCTCGCCCAAAAGCTGTAGATAAACCCTCAACTGAGGTTAGCAGTAAGCCAGCAGAGTCACCGTCGGTCGAAGCAAAACCAGTCACTGCTATTACACCAGCACCAGCTGTGAACACTGAGCCAAAACAGAAACCCACTGCCGATGCGGCTCCTGATGTAGCTCCGGTACAAAAACCCATGGAGCTAACTCAACCCACAGCACCTAAACCTGCTCCAGTTGAAGCAAACAATAACCCTGGCAGCCGTCAGGAATAGGCGGCCCTAATGATTGGGCTGGCAACCAAACTTGCCAGCCCTTTTTATTTAACTGTCCGCTCTGATATCTTTCAGCAGGCCACGGGAAGCATCCTCAATCAAATCCAGAACACGTTCAAAGCCACTTTCCCCGCCATAATAGGGGTCAGGAACCTCCTTTTCAGAAAATTCAGACGAAAATTCAAGAAACAGATGTAGTCGGTGTTCGAAACCAGCAGGACAAATACGCTCTAAATTGTTGTAATTCTCGTAATCCATCGCCAAAATATAATCAAAATACTCGAAGTCACTGGCTGTTACCTTTCGTGCTCGAAGCAGGCTAAGGTCAACCCCCCGCCGCTGTGCAGCAGACTGTGCTCGCGGATCAGGCTGTTTGCCGACATGGTAGCCATGGGTACCGGCCGAATCAACTTCAATAACACCATTAAGTGATTGATCATCAACAATTTTCGAAAATACTCCGTGCGCGGTTGGTGATCTACATATATTGCCCAAACAAACGAATAAAACTTTGGTCATAACAGCCCTCTTTCAGTAATTTTTAGATCAAATTAAACGATTTTGGTCTAGAATGGGGGTCAACACCAGACAGCTAGGGTTAAGTATCATGCAGCGCCAAACAATCAAAATGGACAATCTACGAAATTTAATTGGCCATGAAGTCAAGCATGAAGGGCAGGATTGTAAGATCATCGAAATTCTGGAAGATGATATTCCAGCCATTATTCTGCAGCACCACGATCATCAGACAAGCATTCAAGCGGATCAACACGGAGAGGCTCATCGTAAGGTTCCCATCACAATCACTTTGCCTGTCATCGACAGAGAAACAGGTAGCTTCCACCCTGCTTTTAGCGATCTAAATTTAAGTCACCTACTCTAAAAACCTGCCTAGCCCGGGCAAGATCAGCTTCAGTATCCACCCCTGCTACTGCCGATTCATCAGCCTCAGCAACGTGGATTTTATGGCCATGCCAAAGCATTCGCAATTGCTCCAGTGACTCCATCCGTTCTAACTCACAAGCAGGCCAGCCAATATACTCCTGGATAAATTCAGCACGGTAGGCATACAGCCCTATATGACGAAAATGTAGTGACTGCTCAGGCAATTTCTCTGTTGTTATAGAGAAAGCATCCCTGTCCCAGGGAATCGGTGCCCGGCTGAAATAAATGGCGTAACCATTTTGATCACTAATCACTTTGACAGCATGTGGGTCAAACAGCTCGGCAGCCGTATGAATTTTTTCTGCCAAGGTGGCAACGCTGGCCTGAGAATGTTCGGCTAGGTTCTGCGCCACCTGATGTATCAAAGCTGGCGGCATGAGAGGTTCATCACCTTGCAGGTTGACAACTATTTCATCATTGTTCAGCCCCAGTTTGGTTACTACTTCAGAGAGTCTTTCAGTGCCTGAACTATGTTCACTTGAGGTCATGCACACCTCAGCTGAAAATTCGGCTGCAGCTTCAGCAACACGCTGATCATCTGTAGCAATGATGATATTCTCAGCACCGCTCTCCTGTGCACGCTCATAGACATGCTGGAGCATCGGCTTGCCGGCAATATCAACCAGAGGCTTGCCAGGTAAACGAGTTGAGTCATAACGGGCGGGAATGACAACTGTAAACCTCACCTATTCAACCTCTTCAAGGCTGAGTCTGCGCGCCTCATCTTCAAGCATGACAGGAATATCATCACGAATAGGATAAGCTAGCTTGTCTGCTTTACAAACCAACTCATTTTGCTCCTTACGATAATGCAATGGCCCTTTGCAAATCGGGCACACCAAAATATCCAATAATTTTCTGTCCATATTCTTGCCTATATTAACCAGTCAGTTTTTTAAGCATTTGCAATAACCGTAATGCCATTGGCTCAGGCAAATGTGCGTTAACCGGAACATACCACATTTGCTGATTGGCAAAGCGACGACATTTTACCGCATCTTTCTCAGTCATAAGAATGGGCAAGGTATCAGAAAAGTCCAAATCCTGAGGCTGGTAATCGTGATGATCAGGAAATGAATGCTCTATAACCTCGAGCCCACGACTACGCAGCAATTGAAAAAAGCGTTGCGGATTTCCAATCCCAGCAAGGGCATGTACTCGTTGCCCGGCAAACTCATCAAACGTCGTCACAAGCCCATCATTACCAAGCGACCTGAGGCCAGCCTCTTCCAGGCTCATTGCAAATTCACCACGGCCTGCCAAACCATTGGCAATAACAAAGTCCACCTCATCTAGCCGTGACCGAGGCTCTCTTAATGGCCCAGCAGGCAAACAGTGGCCATTACCAAAACGCCGCTCGCCATCAATAACAACTATCTCAATATCGCGCTTTAAACGATAATGTTGCAGGCCATCATCAGTGATAATGAGGTCACACTTGGAATGGTTTAACAACGCCTTCGCCGCAGCTACCCGGTCAGGCGCGGCAATAATGGGGCAAGCACAACGCTGAGCCAACATCACAGGCTCATCCCCCACCATAACCGGGTCACTATCGGCACGCACCTGCTGTGGCCAACGTTCAGCCTTACCACCATAACCACGGGTGACGATACCTGGCCGATATCCTGCCTTCTGTAGCAAGCTCACCAACCAAACCACCAGCGGTGTCTTACCTGTTCCACCAACACTGATATTGCCCACAACAATAACTGGCACAGCAACCGCATAACTCGGCATCAAGCCCACTCGAAAAGCCAATCGTCTCAGCACCACCAGCAAGCGAAACAACCACTCTAGTGGCAGCAGTAGAATTGATGTTTTTGAGGAATACCAGCGTTTCTCAAGCCAGTTCATAGGCGTATTTATAGTTCTAGAGCTAACAAGTAAAGTTTACTGTTGATTTTGGTTCCGGGTAGCGATGGACATGCGTACCAGACCAACCTGCCGCGCAGCATCCATTGCTGTGACGACCGATTGATGCGGTGAATTGGCATCAGCACTAATAATCACCGGCGGATTTTTCCTATCACCCTTAGCTTTGCGCAAAGCACGCTTCAACGTATCCAGCTGGGTGTTGATAACAAGCTTTTGATCAATGTAAAAACGCCCATCCCTGTCGATAATCACCTCAACCGGATTGCCAGCCTGCTCGATGGGCTGATTCGATGCCTGTGGCAGATCTATCTTAATCTCGGACTCTTCCCTGAAGGTGGTTGTGACCATGAAGAAAATCAGCAACAGAAACACCACATCGATCAGGGGCGTAAGATTGACTGACATCTCCTCACGACGGAACTTGCGCAGATTCATTTACTCTCCATCCACCAAATCTCGCTCACGCAGGCCCAGCAATACTTCTACTAATTTCAACGACTCCTGCTCCATGGAAATCACTAGCTCATCTACCTTGCGCTGAAAATAGCGATAACACATCAACGCAGGGATCGCCACAGCCAAACCCGCCGCGGTGGTGATAAGGGCTTCCGATATGCCACCCGCTAGCTGAGAGGCGTTACCAACGCCTTCTGCTGTAATGGCGGTAAAGACCTTTATCATGCCAACAACTGTACCCAGCAAGCCCAACAATGGCGTTACCTGTGCGACCGTTCCCAGCGTGTTTAGAAAACGTTCCATATCTACGACCACCTGGCGCCCAGTCTCTTCAATCGCTTCTTTCATGATGGCTCGGTCATGGTGACGGTTAAGCAGCCCAGCGGCAAGAATGCGTCCCAGGGGTGAACCGCTCTGCAGCATCTTTATTTTTGATGTTTCAAGCTCACCATTCTTGATCCAAGTCCAGATCTGGGCCAGAAGATGTTTCGGACAGATTTTGTTCTTTTGCAAGGCCCAGACCCGCTCTGCAATAATTGCCAGCGCCACTACAGAACACAGCACAATTGGCCACATTAACCATCCGCCGGATTTAACGATTTCAAGCACTAGGGCTCACTCCTTCCAAACTTTCTACAGTATGGTCAATCATACTTATTTTTCAGTCAGCACCAAGCCCTGTTTAGGGAAATGCGTCCAATATCGTGAATTTTCATAGCGATAACTCTTAGGCGCTGAAATCCCGCTGTTACCCAACACCATCTCAATAGCTCCCTGCTGGCCAGTCAACAGCACATTTGCACCATTATCAAGATACCTTTCAAGAACTTCTGCGCGCGGCAGACGAAAACGGTTGGCGTACCCTGTCGGGAATAGAGCCCAACGGGGTGAAACAGCCTGGATAAAATCTGGACTGGATGAAGTCTTGCTGCCATGATGAGGTACCACCAGGACATCTGCGGCCAGTTTTGACTTGTTTGCAGCTAATAAAATATTCTCTGCACGACGTTCTATATCTCCCGTCAGTAACACCGTCCCTCCTTGACTACTGATCTTGAGCACACAGGAACTATTGTTTTCATCAACCCCTAAGCCACCCACCGGGTGGAGCATTTCGAATATCACACCATCCCACGACCAGCGCTGCCCCTTCTGACAGGGCCGGGCATCATAAGCAACCAGTTTTTCCACAGAACTGGTTAACAGATTCACAACCGGAATGTACTTCATCAGACTATCTACACCGCCTATATGGTCATTATCACCATGACTAACAATCAGGGTATCTATCGCAGCTATACCATTACTTAATAAAAACGGTAGCACCACCGCCTCGCCGGTATCAAAGCTGTCGCTGAACTTTGGCCCACTATCAAACAGCAATGTTCTACTCCGGGTTTGAAGCACAGCTGCTAACCCCTGGCCAACATCTAGCAGGCTGAAATATACCTCACCATGCTGGGGCCTGGATGCCGGCAAGAAAAAGGCGCCGGCCAGCCACACTGCCCCCAGCCAACGCCCTGGCCATCCACGCGGTGCCAACAACCAAACTACGCCAACACAGAGGGGAATAATCAGCCATTCATCAGTTAGCCCCTGATAAAGTTGAGCGCTGGGCAAATCCGCCATCCAGCCCAGCACCGGCCACAACAACTGCAAACAATAATCTGCCAGTTGCAGCACAGCATTAGCCAATGGCGCGGCTATGGTTAGCAATGACACGCCCAATAACACCAAGGGCACCACCAACAGGCTCACCACTGGCACAGCAATAAAATTAGCCAGCGGCGAAACCATTGATGCCTTTTGAAACAACAGTAATGTCAGCGGCAACAGGGCCAATGCAATCAACACATGTACCCTGCCCCATCGCCACCACAGCCCATCCTGTTTTAGCCGGCCTGCCATACCCAGTAAAATAATGGCGACTGCCGCAAATGAAAGCCAGAAACCAGCATCCATCACTGCCAGAGGATCAACAAACAAAACCAGCAACAAGGCCAACAACAGACCGTCACCTGGTCGACGATAGCGCTGTGAAATGATCGCCAACATAAACACCACCACCATGATCAAGGCACGCTGGGTGGGTATGGAAAAACCGGCCAACGCTGCATATATAAAAGCCACTGAGATTGCCGCAACCGCGCCTGCCTTTACTGCGGGCAGGTAGCGCAGCAACCAGGCTGAGCGACCCCACAGCCAACGCAAAATAAAAAAGGCCAGACCAGCCACCAGGCCGACATGCAAGCCTGAAATTGCCATCAAATGATTGGTGCCCGTCTTGAGTAATACATTCCATTGCTGTTGCGAAATATCATCACGCAAGCCAATGGCCAGCGCTTGGATCATGCCTTTGAACTGGCTCTGAGGAAGTGCTTTTTCGACCTTCTGCGCCAACTGCGAACGTTGCCGGTCAACCCAATATGTGATGCCACCTGCATCAGCAAGATAACGGTTACCATCACCTTTACGGACGTAGCCTGTAGCCCTGATTCCATGCCGAAACAGCCAGCCCTCATAATCAAAGCCACCAGGATTCATGAAACCGTGTGGCTGCTTTAGCCTGACATTGAATTGCCAACGCTGCCCTACCGCCAACCTGACCTTGGAGCGATACCAGTTAAGGCGTATCTTTTCCGGCAAATCTGAAACCAGAACCCCAGGACTAAGGGAATCCTTAACAGTAAATTCAAAACGCTGCCTAAACTGATTCTGCTGAGGAATTGAGCTAACAACCCCTTCTATGAACATATCTTTACCGCTAAACTCAGGCGCCAAAGAGGTGCCTAAAATGGTACTAGCCTGCCATAATGTAGCCAAGAATCCATTGAGGCACCAAAGTGGAATTTTGAGTGGTGCAAATCGGATGGATAATGGTAGGCTTATGATCAACAGACCGGCCCAGCGACCATCCGGCAAAATGGACAATTGCTGAAAAATAATAATCCCGGCTAGAAACGCAATCGTTGCGATTCGCATCTTTACATTGTTCTTAGAATGAATATTAACAATAGGTTACCACCATCCTTCTATGTGCATGGCAATAACCATTAAATACAACAATGCCAAGAAAGCTAATAAAACGTTACCTGCCTGACCACCACAAAATCAGGACTCACAAGCATCTTAAGTGTTTTGGCAGTTTGTTGCACGACCCCAACATCTGGCATTTGAACCGACGTTCTGTCTCCGGTGCCTTCTTTTTAGGTCTGTTTTGTGCCTGGATTCCAGTTCCATTTCAGATGCTAATCGCTGCCGCCATCGCCATATTGATACGCGTCAACCTACCCATTTCAATTGGCCTGGTTTGGGTGAGCAATCCCGTCACCATGCCACCCATGTTTTATTTCGCCTACAAAATAGGTGTCTGGATACTAAATTCACCGGCCCATAAATTTAGTTTTGAACTGTCTTTCGAGTGGTTAAAACTCGAGCTTGGCTACATCTGGCAACCCTTTTTGCTAGGATGTTTAGTGCTCGGATTATTATCAGCAATTAGCGGCTATCTGTTTATTCGCATCATGTGGCGCTTTCATATTTTTCAATACATCAAAAGGCGCCGTCTGAGAAAACAGCAACCCTCTAGTCTGAAATAAGCACACCGTTTTCCAGTTTCAGAACCCTGTCCATCTTCCCTGCCAGGGACATATCATGAGTTACCACCAAAAAGCTGGTGTCCAGTTCCTGATTTAGCTCCAACATCAAGCCGTAGACATGACTGGCAGTGTTTTGATCAAGATTGCCAGTAGGTTCATCGGCTAGTACACAGCGAGGTTTGCTCACCAGGGCCCGGGCGACTGCGGCTCGCTGCCGTTCACCACCAGACAACTCGCCAGGCTTGTGACCAATACGATGTCCCAACCCTACTTTCACCAACATTTCATTAGCCAGCTGACCGGCATAGTCCGTTTGTTCACCCCTGATCAACAATGGCATGGCAACATTTTCCAAGGCCGTAAACTCGTGCAGGAGATGATGAAACTGATAGATAAACCCTAGGGTTTTATTACGCACATCACCACGTTGTTTTTCGTTCAGCGCCGTAAAATTTTCACCATTGACATAAACCTCGCCCTGACTCGGCACATCCAGCCCACCAAGCAGGTGTAACAAGGTACTTTTGCCTGAGCCAGAGGCACCGACAATGGCCAAACGCTCACCCTTTGCCACATCAAGATCAATATCCGCCAGAACATCGACTGAAAGACCAGCCTCAACAAAACGTTTTGCCAGACCACGGCAGGAGAGAATCAAATCACTCATAACGCAAGGCCTCTGCCGGTTGGGTTCGGGATGCATGCCAGGCTGGATAGAGCGTCGCCAACAGGCTGATCGAAAATGCAATCACACTAATCACGATAACATCTGACCAGAGCATCTCGGATGGCAAATCACTGATGTAGTAGACATCTGGTGACAAAAATTTCCGTCCCATTAGTTGTTCAATAAGCGGCACAATCTTCTCAACATTCGATGCCAGCGTCACCCCGCCGACCAATCCCAGCAAGGTGCCAAACGCACCAATCACGACCCCCTGAACAATAAAGATTCGCATGATGCAGCCAGGACTGGCACCCAGCGTCCGCAGGATAGCGATATCGGCCCTTTTATCTGTCACCACCATCACCAGGGTAGAGACAATATTAAATGCCGCCACCATCACAATCAGTGTCAGGATAATAAACATCACCATCTTCTCGGTCTTCACCGCGCGAAAGAAATTGACATGCTGGCGGGTCCAATCGGTAATGATATAACCACGCGGCAGGTCCTGAACCATCAACTGTGTCAGATAGGGCGCATCAAACATATCGGTCAATTTCAGGCGCAGACCTGAAACTTGCCCAGGCTTAAGAAACAATTTAGCGGCATCATCAAGGTGTATTAGAGCCAGAGCGCTATCATACTCATGCATGCCAGCCTCAAAGACACCGACAACAGTGAAGCGCTTCAAGCGCGGCATAATCCCAACCGGAGTGACACTGGCCTGTGGTGTCACCAGAGTCACCTTTTCACCTACCCTCACGCCAAGACGCCGAGCCAGCTCATAACCAAGAATAATATTAAAATCACCCGATGTGAGATCAGCCAGCTGACCAATCGTCATCTGCTGATCAAGGCTGGAAACCTGCGGTTCGAACTCTGGCGAAACACCACGAATCAGGCTACCGCTAACACCCTCACCCGCCGTTAACATGCCTTCCGCACGAATAAACGGCGCCTGGCCAATTATCTGTGGATAGCGTTCAAGCAATGACGGCAGCGTCTGCCAGCTATCCATGCCGTTACTGGCACTACCAATCACCATGTGAGAGGCAACCCCGAGGATGCGAGTACGCAGCTCTTTCTCAAAACCATTCATCACCGACAACACAGTAATCAGGGCGGTTACCCCCAGGGCAATCCCAGCAATCGATATAAACGATATGAACGAGATAAAGTGATTACGACGCTTGGCACGGGTATATCTCAGACCAACAAAGACTTCTAGGGGTTTAAACATGACTATGATTTCATTACTCAGCTGTCGGACATTGTCGCTTTAAACAGCAATCACTACAACGAGGCTTTTTACGGCAGACATCCTTGGCATGCAAAACAATTAAGGCATGGTACTCATTATAAATATTCACCAATTCATCACGCTGTTTTATTGTTCTGCCTAATTGCGATTCAAACTGATGCCGTAAGTGCTCATAACCTTCATCTCCAGCCACTAGACCCAGACGTGAAAAAATACGCCGGGTATAGGCGTCAATAACAAATACAGGACGATTAAAGGCATACAAAACCATATCATCCGCTGTCTCGGGGCCGACACCATTGACGGACAGCAAACCATTGCGCAACTCAATATCTTCGAAATCGTTCAGCACCTTTTCACCGCCCTGCCGCAGAAACCAACTGCAAAAATTCTGCAGCCGTCTGGCTTTGACGTTGAAATAACCTGCTGGCCGGATCAACTGTCCCAACTCAACAACAGACATAGCAGAAATTTTTGCGGCAGAGAGAGACTTGGCCTGTTTCAGATTGACGATTGCCTTTTCGACATTGGCCCAGGCTGTGTTTTGAGTCAACACCGCGCCAACCATCACCTCAAAAGGTGTCTCGCCAGGCCACCAGCATTGTGGACCGTAGTGTTTAAAAAGACTTTTATAAACCGACAGAAACGTCATTTACGTTTTTTATAGGGCGATGCTTTAGCCTTTTGTGGCTTTTTGGAGGAACTACCAAATTTAATCTGTTTGGCCAGTTTCTTTGCCTCAGCCGAATCATCAACGGGGGGTAAACCAACGACGCTGCGTAGCGCATTGATATCAGAACGCATCAACTCATCCCATTCACCTGCTCTGATGCCACGCTTGAGTCTAATTGGCCCATAACGGACACGCTGCAAGCGGCTTACCCGAACCCCCTGGGACTCCCACAGACGTCGCACCTCACGATTACGGCCCTCATTCAGGGTAACGTGGTACCAATGATTGGCACCCTCACCACCCGCATCGCTAATGCTATTGAAACTGGCCTTGCCATCTTCAAGCTCGACACCTTTACGCAATGCCCTTTTCATAGACTCAGTCACCTCACCCAGCACCCGCACCGCATATTCACGTTCGACCTCAGAGGAAGGATGCATCAGCCGGTTAGCCAAATCACCATCGGTGGTAAGCAGAATCAACCCACTGGTATTGATATCCAGTCGACCTACCGCAATCCAGCGGCCACTCTGCATCCGCGGCAGCTTTTCAAAAATAGTAGGCCGGCCTTCAGGGTCGGAACGGCTGCAGATCTGCCCTTCCGGTTTGTAATAGGCCAACACACGGTGCTTGCTTTCGGGGCGATGATGCAGCCGTATCACCTTACCATCAAGGCGAATTGTGTCGGTTATCTCAGCCTTATCTCCAAGCTTTACAATATCGCCGTTAACGCTAACGCGTTTGGCTTCGATCATGCGTTCCGCTTCGCGCCTTGAGGCGATGCCGGCAGAGGCAAGCAGTTTTTGAATACGCTCAGCCACAATTAGTATACCGATTCAGTGTTGGATTCAGCCGCCGAATCTAGCGTTGTAACATCTTCATTAGAGCTAACTTCAGGTTCCGCACTGAGCGCTTCGTCTGTAGAAGACTCGGTATCTTCGGCTGCAGATGAAGCTACTACATCGACCTGCCCGTCGTCGTCAGACACTCCGTTCTCGTCGGCAATAACAACGGGCTGCACCTCACCCTGCTCAGCGTCTAATGAAGCCGCTTGCTGATCACTATTCTGAGCCTGATCTGGCTTGTCGCCAAAATCCAGTTCATGTTCAATACTCTCAATATTGCGTAGCTCTGCCAGCGGCGGCAAATCACTCAAGCTCTTGATACCGAAATAATCCAGAAAGGTCTTGGTAGTACCGTACAAGGCCGGCCTGCCAGGCACATCGCGATGACCAATGACCCGAATCCATTCGCGTTCAAGCATGGATTTAACAATTTGCGAGCTGACACTAACACCACGCACATCTTCAATTTCACTACGGGTAATGGGTTGGCGATAGGCTATCAACGCCAGGGTTTCCAGTGTCGCACGCGAATACTTGGAGGCTTTTTCCTCCCACAGACGCGCAACCCACCCAGCCAAATCAGCCTTAACCTGATAGCGAAAACCGGTACCAACCTCTTTCAGCTCCACACCACGGTTTAAACAATCATCTTGCAAGCCTTTGACTGCGTCACGAATTTCATCACGACTGGGCTGATCCTCATCCAAAAACAGGGCGAGAATGCTGTCAACACTAAGGGGCCGCCCAGCGGCCAGTAACGCACCTTCGATGATCTGCTTTAATTTATCAGGATTGGTGGACATTCTGATGCGCCTTTACGTAAATAGGTCCAAACGGTTCGGTTTGTATAATTTCGATCAAGGTTTCCTTGATCAGTTCGAGGACAGCCAGCAAAGTGACAACCACACCCATGCGCCCCTCCTCTATCATGAATAACTGGGTAAATTCGGTAAAACTGTCTGGATTGATTTTCTCCAGTACAGCCGTCATCCGCTCACGCACAGACAAGGCCTCACGATGAATCTGGTGCGAGGCAAACATGTCCGCACGGCGCAAAACATCCTGAAAGGCCAACAAAACTTCTTTGAGTGCAACATCGGGGACTGGCTTCGTCAGGCGTAAATCCGGTGCCTTAGCGCTTATTTCAAAAACATCACGGCCAAGCCGCGGCATCTCATCAATATCCTCGGCTGCCTTTTTATAACGTTCATATTCCTGCAATCTGCGCACCAATTCAGCACGCGGGTCTTCTTCATCATCTGATGATGATTCAGGCCGAGGTAGCAACATACGCGATTTTATCTCGCAGAGCATGGCCGCCATCACCAGGTAATCAGCGGCTAATTCAAATTCAAAGTGCATCTCCTGCATCATGTCGATGTAGACAACGTACTGCTGGGTAATCTCGGCAATCGGGATATCGAGCACGTCTAGATTTTGGCGCCGAATCAGGTAAAGCAGCAGGTCTAGCGGGCCTTCAAAGGCCTCAAGAAATACTTCCAACGCATCCGGCGGTATATATAGATCCAGTGGCATGTGAGTGAAGGCTTCACCCTGAACAACAGCAAACGGGATCTCTTGTTGCTGAGCCATTTCAATGTTTTGTGGCAACGCTACCTGCTCTGGTATTTCTGCCTGGTCAACCATATCTGTCATTGCTTAGCGATACTCAAGGCCCATCGCCTGGCGGACCTCTTCCAATGTCTTGCGTGCAACCTCACGGGCTGCTTCACGACCCTCATTAACAATACTGCGAACCAGGTTTGGATTATCAGTGTACTGCTCGGCTCGCTCACGCATAGGCGCTTGCTCCTTAAGCACCTCATCAATGATTGGCTGTTTGCAATCAAGACAACCAATACCAGCAGTGCGACAACCCTCTTGGGCCCAACCCTTGATCTCCTTGGTCGAGTAGACCTCGTGCAGTTGCCAGACAGGACAGTTCTGCGGATCGCCCGGGTCGGTCTTGCGAACCCGGGCAGGATCGGTCGGCATGGTACGAAGTTTCTTTTCCACATCGGCTGGCGCTTCACGCAGGCCAATGGTATTGCCATAGGATTTAGACATTTTTTGTCCATCCAGGCCCGGCATCTTTGAGGCCTTGGTCAACAGAGGTTGCGGTTCGGGCAGAATGATTCTGCCGCCACCTTCAAGAAAGCCAAACAACCTTTCGCGGTCGCTCAGGGTAATATTTTGCTGGGATTCCAGCAGGGAGCGGGCCGTTTTCAGCGCCTCATCATCACCCTGCTCCTGATATTTTTTTCGTAACCCATTATAAAGTTTAGAATTTTTCTTTCCCATTTTCTTCACGGCAGCCTCGGCTTTCTCTTCAAAACCTGGCTCACGCCCATAAAGATGATTAAAACGGCGTGCGATTTCACGAGTCAACTCGATGTGAACTACCTGATCCTCGCCCACCGGGACCAGTCCAGCTTTGTAGGTCAGAATGTCCGCACTTTGCAGTAGGGGATAACCGAGAAAACCATAAGTGGCCAAGTCCTTCTCTTTCAGTTTGTCTTGCTGATCTTTATAGGTAGGCACACGCTCCAACCAACCAAGAGGCGTCATCATGCTCAGCAGCAAATGCAACTCGGCATGCTCAGGCACCTGAGACTGAACGAAAATCTTGGCCGAACCAGGATTAACACCTACCGCCAGCCAGTCAATCACCATATCCCAAACACTATTGGCAATGATGGCAGTATTGTCATACTCGGTAGTCAGGGCATGCCAATCAGCAACAAAGAAGAAACAGTCGTATTCATGCTGCAGTTGTACCCAGTTTTTCAAAACGCCGTGATAATGGCCAAGGTGAAGTTTTCCGGTCGGACGCATCCCCGACAGGACGCGCTGATGTTGACTTGGAACCGTGTTCAATTAGTCTCTTCCTTCATTACTTACAGGGACAGCACACTATACAGCAGGTGCAGCACTGCCTGCACTACCGGACTGAGGATATCCCCCAAAATTCCAGTGGCCAGCAGTCCCAGCAGGATGAAAAATCCATAGGGTTCAAGGAGTGAAAATTTATACGCCAGTGGCCCGGGCAGGATGCCAGTCATCACCCGACCACCGTCCAGCGGTGGTAAAGGCAATAAATTCAATACCATAAGAATAATATTTATCAAAATACCTGCACTCCCCATATAGATCATCGGCTGTCCAGCAAAAGGCATGTCTGCCGCAATCAGATAACCAATCTTGGCAACAATGCCCCAACCGATAGTCATTAACAGATTAGCCGCCGGGCCAGCCAAAGCCACCAGGGCCATGTCACGCCTGGGCTTGCGCAGATTCTTCCAGGTCACCGGCACCGGCTTGGCCCAGCCAAAGATAAATCCACCCAGCAACAGCAATACCAGTGGCACCACAACCGTGCCGACAAGATCAATATGTTTAAGCGGATTAAGAGTCAGGCGCCCCATCATAAAGGCAGTAGGATCACCCAAACGACGGGCAACCCAGCCATGAGCGACCTCGTGCACAGTAATCGCAAACAGCACTGGCAGCGACCACACCGCGATTTTTTGAATCAGGCTTAATTCCATCATTGGGAGATTATAACTTCTTGAGATAAAAACTGGTTATACTTTATAAATAACAAAAACTTATCCGTTATATAAAATAAAACACTAGAGCTATAAAACGAGTTCGTCAGTTCCCTTACCACGCCGAATCAGCTCAGGCCCATCCTCCAGAATTTCAATCACACTGGTGGGTTCCATACCGCAATAGCCGCCATCAATAACCAAGTCCACCTGACTGCCAATACTGTCCTTCATGTCGTAGGGATCAACCATCGGGTACTCCTCACCAGGCAACAACAGGGTTGAACTCAGAATGGGCTCACCCAACTCTTCCAGCAGGGCCAAGGTAATGGCATTGTCTGGCACACGCACACCAATGGTTTTTCGTTTGGGGTGCAACAGACGCTTGGGCACGCTCTTCATGGCCGGCAGGATAAATGTGTAAGGTCCGGGGGTAAAACTTTTGATCAGCCGATAGGCAATGTTATCAATCATACCGTAGTCAGACATCTCGGCCATGTCACGACACATCAGGGTAAAGTTGTGTTTGTCGTCCAATTGCCGAATCCGGCGAATGCGATCAACTGCCTTCTTGTCACCAATCTGGCAACCCAGGGCATAACAAGAATCGGTGGGGTAAATCACCACCCCACCTTGCCTGATAATATCCACCGCGCCTCGAATCAGGCGCAGCTGTGGATTTTCTGGATGGATCTGAAAAAACTGACTCATGAATGATTCCTGCTAGTCCTGCCAAAGTCCCCAAATGGGCCGGCAAGCCTCGGGCAAGGGCGGCATTTGACCCATATTAGACCAAGACTGGCTGGGACCGTGATAATCGGAGCCGATCGAAGCCCGTAACTGGTAGCGCTGGGCATAGTCAACCATATTTTTGGTGATATTGGCATCTTGACGGCCGGAGATCACCTCCAAAGCAGCGCCACCCATTTGTTTAAACTCATCACATAACAAACGCAATTTGGTCGCCGACAGCTTATAACGTGCCGGATGAGCGATCACAGCGTGCCCGCCGGCGCCTGTAATCCACGCCAGCGCCTGCTCCAAAGTTGTCCATTCTGTTGGCACATAGGCCTTTTTTCTTTCACCCAAATAACGATCAAAAGCAGCCTGCATGGTTTTAACATGGCCACGCTCAAGCAGGAAACGGGCAAAATGAGTGCGACTCACTATCTGGCCATGCACATAAGCCTGCGCACCCTCAAGTGCATCAGCAATCCCCAATTTGGCTAGGCGCCTGTCCATTTCTTCAGCACGTCCTGACCGGCGTTGGCGTAATTCGGCTAAACCGGCCTGCAGGGGCGCATTCTCAACATCAAAATTCAGGCCAACTATATGCAGCAGGTGCTTACCCCAGGTGACCGAAATCTCTACCCCGGCAATAAACTCAAGCCCTAGCCTGCGCGCCTCTGCAGCGGCCTCGATATAACCATCAGTGACATCATGGTCCGTCAGGGCTAGCACCTCGACACCACAGCCATGGGCATAAGCAACCAGCTCGGTAGGACTCAACTCGCCATCAGAGGCGATGGAATGACAATGCAGGTCGTACCGTTTATATCGATTGGATTGCATAATTTACCACGTGAGATACAAGCATAAAGCCGGCTATGATAGAATCTTTGGCCACATTTAGCGAGCCTCATCGGCTCGGCCATAAGACATTGCTGTTCCGAGGATGACATGAAATTCCTGTTCGATTTTTTCCCGATACTTTTATTCTTTATCGCCTACAAGATCTTCGACATCTACGTCGCCACCGCCGTCGCTATCGTCGCCTCATTTATTCAAGTGGGTTGGTTCTGGTTACAACATCGTCGTCTTGAAAAAATGCATATCATCACTCTGCTACTGATTACCGTGCTTGGCGGTGCCACCCTGATATTTCAAGATCCAGACTTCATAAAATGGAAGCCCACCGTGGTCAACTGGTTGTTTGGTGTTGTCTTCATCGGCAGCCAGTTCATCGGTAAAAAACCAATTGTCCAGCGGATGATGGAATCCAGCGTGGAACTACCTGCAGTTATTTGGATCAAATTGAATCTGGCTTGGGCCGTGTTTTTCATCTTTCTCGGCGCTCTTAATCTCTATGTCGCCTTCTCAGGCCACTACGACATGGATACCTGGGTCAACTTCAAAATGTTCGGCATGATTGGTTTGACCTTTGTCTTCATCATCGGCCAAGCCTTTTTTATTGGCCGCTATATTAAAGAGCCGGAAGATGAAAATACGCCGGCTAATTCAAAGGAGGAGTCATAGTGCTTTACACTATCATCGGACAAGACGTAGAAAACAGCCTGGATAAACGCCTGGCAGCACGCGCTGCCCATATTGCACGTCTGGAACAGCTGAAGAACGAAGGCCGTCTGCAACTAGCCGGCCCCTTCCCTGCCATCGACAATATCGATCCAGGCCCAGCCGGTTTCAGCGGCAGCCTGATCGTTGCCGAGTTCGAATCACTTGAAGCCGCACAAGCATGGGCTGACCAGGATCCCTACATCGAAGCCGGCGTCTATCAATATGTTGCGGTACAGCCATTCAAAAAGGTGTTTCCCTGATGTCTACAGAAAGAGAACAGCTAATTCGGCAGCGTGTTGATGAGTCACTCAAGCCTGAATTACTAGAGCTGATTGATGACAGCCACATGCATGTTGGCCACGGTGCCAAAGGTGGCCACTACAGCATAAAAGTCGTCTCAAACGCATTTGAAGGCAAAGGCATGCTACAACGCCACCGCCTTGTATATGACGCTGTCGGCGATCTTATGGCATCCGAGATACATGCATTAAGCATTGATGCCAAAACACCGGCAGAAAACCAAACACCAAATAAGCACTCGAAACAGATCTAGACCTGCGGTAGGATGACTGCATCCATTTCATCAACGTGATACCAGGATTATCCCAATGACTAAATCTAAATACTCAGTTTCGGCCCTAATACTCAGCGCACTCACTCTGCCAAGCGCATTTGCCGCCGACGATAAAACCGTCGCCATCATCAATGGTGACCCGGTAATGACCTCAGAGCTAATAACCTATGCCAAGGTCAAGAATCCTCGGGCCGACCTAAGCAATGACGAAATCAGAAAAAAAATGATCCAGTCATACGTCGGCCGCGAACTGCTATTTCAAGAAGCAGTAACACAAAAAATTGATCAACTACCAGTCGTCAAGCTAGCCCTGGAAAATCAACGCCACGAAGTTATTTCACAGGCCTTGATTGCCAAAATCATTCAGGATAACCCTCTTACTGAAGAAAAGGTTCGCGCCCTTTATGACCAAAAAGCCGCTGAGCAAAAAGCCAATAACAAAGAGATGCCTGCCTATGAGCAGATGAAACCTCAAATTGCTAAAGCGATGATTGAACAGACCGTGGCTCAATACATCAATACATTACAGAAAAAGGCTAAGATCGAAAAGCCTGAATAAATCTACACAGCCCGGCGCTATTTCAGCGCCGGGTTATTCGTAGCGCTGCAAAAACTCTATAAAAGCGGCTTCATCCAACACCTCAATACCGAGCGACTCGGCCTTGCTCAGCTTAGAGCCGGCTTCAGCACCGGCAACCACCAGACTGGTTTTCTTAGATACACTGCCAGCCACCTTAGCCCCTAAAGTCTGCAAACGCTCCTTAGCCTCACTGCGGGTCATACTTGTCATGGTCCCTGTGAGAACGATAGTCTGCCCTGCCAAAGCTTGTTCATCCTGCTTTATTGCCCGCATAGCTGGCCAGGTCACGCCAGCTTGTTGCAACTTTTCGATCACTTCGAGGTTATGTGGTTGTTGAAAAAATGCACGAATATGGGCGGCGACGATAGGACCAACATCACTACTCTGTTGCAAGCTGTCTGCATCTGCAGACGCAACCGCCTCAAGTGTTAAAAAATGTTTAGCCAGTGTTTGCGCCGTAGTTTCACCCACTTCTCGAATCCCCAGGGCATAGAGAAATTTAGCCAGGGTAGTCTGCTTACTCTTTTCAAGCGCCGCTATCAAATTAGCCGCCGATTTATCGCCCATGCGCTCCAAACCAGCAAGCTGTGCCTGGGTCAATTTAAACAGATCTGCAACATCATGAATCAAACCCTGATCTGATAATTGCTCCACCAGCTTGTCGCCCAGACCATCAATATCCAAGGCCTTGCGTGAAGCAAAATGCTTGATTGCCTGTTTCCGCTGAGCATCGCAATACAAACCACCGGAACAACGGGCAATGGTTTCGCCTTCAACCCTGATCACATCAGAACCACAGACTGGACACTGACTTGGCATAGCGAATGGCTTGGCATCCTTAGGCCGCTTAGAAAGCACAACAGACGCCACCTCGGGAATAACATCGCCGGCACGGCGTACAATCACCGTATCGCCAATATGAACATCCTTACGCCTGATCTCATCCTCATTGTGCAGAGTGGCATTACTGACAGTGACACCACCAACAAAGACTGGTTCAAGCCTCGCTACCGGCGTTATTGCCCCGGTTCTACCCACCTGCACCTCAATATCAAGCAATCGAGTCATCTCTTCCTGGGCGGGAAACTTGTGCGCTATAGCCCAGCGCGGCGCCCGCGACACAAAACCAAGAATTTCACGCTGATCGATACGATTAACCTTATAGACCACCCCATCGATTTCATACGGTAAAGAATTTCGCTTTTCAGACATTTCCCGGTGATAAGACAAAACCCCAACCACACCCTTAACAACG
>Ga0316208_1000999_pt1 | contig 29073 bp, 36 predicted proteins | sample 3monopyrite_MG_FD_204944 | JGI IMG/M metagenome (GOLD analysis project Ga0316208, IMG submission 204944) | Microbial mat bacterial communities from mineral coupon in-situ incubated in ocean water Damariscotta River, Maine, United States -... | ecosystem: Environmental > Aquatic > Marine >... | reverse complement strand
TTATTGTTAGTGATAGACTAAACCTTACTTGGAAAAAACCAATTCCTATGATTAAATCAAGAACCTATGAACTGAACCAAATGTTTAATCTTAAGTTTTATGAGGAGAAAAGTTAAGCAAATGTTACATTTGTTTGGACACAACATTTTAGATATGTCTCATAAATTTCCTTTTTATCTATTTCGGAAATTTACACAGTTTAGTTTACAGACCCGTGGATTTACACAATTTATTTTATGGTCTCTCATTTATAAGTAATTATTTACTATTTATTTTTTTCTGCTTTATATACCTCATAAGAAGGACCTACCTCTTTCATACAATCTTCATAATGCGATTGTTGAAATCTTTTACATTCTAACTTCTTGTTATATTGAAGGTTTTCATAGAGTTGTTTATCACTACACGATACTAATGACAAGGTGAACAATAAAAACAATATGTACTTGATATTCATTAATGTTCCTTTTCTATGATTATATGTAACTACTTAGTACAAAAATATGGTTTATATTTTAATCATTTTTATCTTTGTCATGATAGCAAAGTTTTTTAATAAAATAAAGTTTTCATGGCAGAAAAGCCATATTTTTGTCTCTTATGTACTTTTATTTTTAGGTCCAATCCAAAAAAATGGATTATAGGCAATCTCCCATAAATGCTCATCTAGGTCTTTAAAGTACGCATGATAACCACCCCATGAAGTTTCTTGAGGTAGTTTTACAGAAGTTGCACCAGAATTTAGTGCTTGTCTATAAACCTCTTCAACTTCTTTTTTTGATTCAACATTATGAGAAAGTGTAAAATGATTAAAACCTTTACCTTCAGATGAAACAAATGCGTCTTCCGCCAAAGAATTTTTATCATACAGCCCAAGCCAAGAGCCATTAAGTGTAAAAAATGCAACTTCAGGTGGCGAATCCATTTGAGGAAAACCCAAACCATTCTTATAAAACTTTACTGACTCTTTAATATCTTTTACTCCTAAAGTAATCATACTAATTCTTGGATTCAATATGTCTCCTTTTTTGTGTACCACATCCGAATAAATTCGCCAAAATGTGAACTGTGATTATACAAAGTCTATTTTTGTAAAATTGAACGATTTATTACATATAACCTACAAATTTAGTAATAGACTTCTTGTAAAACTCTCTTTGTAAAGCCAAAAAAGTGGCAATCTCGCACAAAAAAATGTTTTAACCTTAGCTTTGGCTAGGCTTAAAAATCCATTTTACACAATATCACCACTTTTTTAATCTCTGATGAGTGCTAAAGTTTTGCAAGAAGTCTAATATTTAATCCTTCAATTTGATTCGGAACTTTAAAAAACTTAGTCAACTTTGTAAATACATCTTCTGTATCAAATAAAGCTCTTGCTGGTTGTTCTTCTCGCCTTTGAGCAATTTGTTTTAAGCACTGCTCGTCACTAATATTTAAATATATAAGTTCATGTCTGGCATCTATTTCTGAAACTAAATTTAAAAACCATTTTCTTTGACCAATAGTATTAGCTGGAAAATCCATAACTACGTTTACACCTGTAGAAAGAATATTTTGAACATGGGACTTAATTAATGGTTTTAATAAGTTAGAATACCTTAAATAGTCGTCAAAAGATGAAATTTGTTGAGGATATAAAATTGATAACCACTCATCTTCTGATAATAATACCGCGTTTTTTTCTGAAGCAATCTCTTTAGATTTTGTTGATTTTCCTGAGCCCATTTTCCCACAGAAAAATATCAAAGTTCCTTTTTCTTTCATATATATTCCTTTATCTATTTTTGTTTTAAACAACTACTATATATGTTATGAAGCATTTACTTCTAAATCAGATATTATACTACCATCTTGATGTCCTTTACAAACACAACTCAAATGCCTTATCACAGCGAGATGACAAGTGATCTGGCAAGTATTCGGTAAAACCATATTTCTTATACAATGATATTGCCTCTATAAGAGGTGAAGCTGTTTCGAGTACTATACGTTCAAAACCTAAATCTTTAGCCTTGTCTAATGAAAACTCCATGAGCTTTCGACCTAACCCCCTACCTCGCTGGCTTGATAAAGCATACATTTTTCGAAGCTCACAGATATTTTCACTTAATTTGTAGATACCAATAGTTGCGACTATGTCGTCGTTGTCATCTTCTATCACACCGAAATAGCCACCATTTAAGTGATAGTAATCCTCTATTCCATCTAGATCTTTATCAGTTGAATCCGAATCTGGATCAAGATTGTACTCCTTAAGAACTTCAAAAACTACGCTCTTAATTTTTTCGGAATCTGAATTTTTTGCTTCTCGTATTTTCAATTTAACAACCTCTTTGTATTATAAAATTTTAATATAATCAATAAATTGTAACTAGGTAATTTTACACGATTAGCGCTGCTAGCCTTTTCAAGTCCGCTGAATTATATTGTTATACATACAATATTTAAAATGAATCTTTCTCTCAAAAATCAAGAATTCATTGCGAGATTAAGTTGCTTCATTTTTTTCTAAAAGTTGCTTTATGGTTGAAAGAGTACCTGTCCAAAATTCTTCAGAGCGTTCCCATTCTTTTTCAGTCGGGATATTATCCTCAGTAATTGACAGAAGAATATTAGTCCCTTCTTCAGATAAATTAAAAGTCCAATTGCGGTAGTTCTCCGGCACATCTGGAAGTTCCTCAAGACTGCTCCAGTGGGTATACTGAAGTAGTATCTCTGGCTTACATTGCAATATAAGCCCTTTTTCTTCATACCTATTTCCTTGATACTCTCCTGTAAAAGTAATAGAACTACCTTCTTTCCAACTGGAAACTACTTTTGCTCCAAAAAAATACTTTTTGACTATATCAGGATTTACAAGTGCCTCCCATATTTTTGCAATCGGGGCATTGATGACAATTAATGTCTTTGAAATAAAACTTCTATCCAATATCATTCTCCTTTTGTTCAACAAACATTATACATAATTTTATATCTTATTAGATGATATGTGTGTTTAATTTTATATTAGATTTCTTTCAAAACTCTATTTTAGTAATATTCTATATTACATTAATATGTATAAGAAACATTTATTGATGATTTCCTAAGTTATTTAAGAACCAAGCTTGTTGAGCTCCAGATAAAGCATTTCTTGAAGCTGCATTTAGTGCTGGGTTATAGTAAGCTGCATAAGCTTCTGCAAACCATTCAGAAGAATTACTAAATTGATAATTTGAAACGGCATTAGTCCTAGCTCCTTGCGCATAGCTTTCCCACTTACGATATTGTCCTTGCATATATATTCTTCCATTATGTGCTAAATCATTTGCACATCCATCAGCAAAAGTCCATGGACTATTTTTGGCAATATCAAATGAACGAACAGCATTTTTTATTCTTTTTTTTAAATCAGCAGGTACTGCGTTAGATGTTAAAAAGTTTTGCCATCTAGGATGTTCAAAAAAGGCATCAATAGATGCAAAGTTCTTACCTCTAATTATATTAAATAAAGAATCATTTTGAATTGGATTTAAAGGGTATTGAAGACTATAAATATTTGCACCTATATTTGCTTTAGCAAGAAGTTGTATAAAAACTTCATCTTCAGTATGATTTTGCCAAGCACCAAATACTGCTTGTCCTTTCATTCTTGTATCCCAGCCAATATTTTTATCCATAGAGTGTCCTATCTCATGACGAACTGTCCAACTTACTAGATCTTCTTGAGAATTAGCATCGGATACACCAGCCATTACTTTTCTATCATCTGAATTTAAATCATATTCGTTATCAATAACTGCATCAAAGTCTGGCATTGCTCCATCATCCATTAGTTTTCGTTCCCATTCGTATTTTTTATTTAAAGCAGCATATAGTAAATCAGGCATTCCCATTGGGTTGTTCATCTCGATAGTATCTTCACCATCGTATAAACTTGCATTTCCATCTCCACCTAAAGTAATATTCGTTAACTCATTATTTCCTAATGTATGCGCTAAAGGTAAGCTTGCTAATACATCTTTGATTCTATTTAATATAATTCCACTAATATCAGGAGAAACTGTAATATTATAAGCTATCTGAATTCTTCGCCTTGCTTTACTTTCTAAACCTTCTTTAATTAAAGCAGCAACAGTTCCAGCAGCTGCACCAATACCCATACCCACTAAAATATCAACACCTGGTATAAAACTACTAACAAGAGCACCAAGTGCTGCACCAGCTAAAGCTCCTTTTATACATCGTCTGCCTCCAGCCTTAACCTCATCACTCACTTTTTGTATTGTTTTTAATTGGGAGGTTGAACTATTTTTTAGGCTTTTATTTGTCGTTTCTTTTGCTTGTACTATCCCCTGCATAGCCTTAGCACCCATCACATCAGCCTCTTTCTCCAAACTAACATCATCATTCACCTTGGTGTTGCCTTTCATCTGCATAGTAGGCTTAACCCTTCCTTGTTTTTGTTGAACCACGTGCCACGCTTCATGAGGAAGGTGCTTTTCTTGTCCAGAGGCTAAATGAATATCAGTTCCCTGAGCATAAGCGTGAGCATTTAATTGAGCAGGTTTATCAGAATTACGATGCACCTTTACATCATCTAATGACATCCCAGAAAGGTTCTCAATTCCTGTTTTTAAATTATCTGGTAAGCCAGTATTGTTTTCTTTTCTTTGGATTGTCTGCTGTTTATTAGCAGAGTGATTATCTGCCATTGCCTGTAGTTGAACTGCTTGTTCAAAACGTGAGCTATTATCAGCCATCTCCTTAAAAGCTCTCAGCTGCGAAACCTGAAAACTGTTATTTATTACGTTATTTAGTTCTCTTTGCGCAAAGGCTTCAGGTCTGTTGTCTACAAACTGGAAAGTAGAATCAGAACTACTTTGATTTTTAGTATTTGCACTTGAAAATGGTTGGCTTTTATTCTCTTGCGTCTTGTTATCATAAGTATTCAAAATTTTCTCCTTCAGATTTTGTTCTATGGCCTATAACGGTGGAGATTCACTTACAAGGGTGTAAATTTTAGTTTAAACACATAATTTTCATGTATGATTATACCTTTGACGGCTAACATTTGATTTGAGAAATAGTTGTGTCCGCAGAGTCAACTATTTCTCTCCAAGGTTTTGTTAGCATTTAAATCACCCAAGTGTGGTCGACTAAAAATCTTCCATTTTGATGAACTATTATCATTTCTGCTAAATATTCACCACTAACTTTTGTGAATTTTTGCTTCCATATAACCATTACAGAATCTTCTCTACGCAGTATGGTAATTAGATTTCTTTCGGCAAAGAAACCTTTTTCTTTTTGGTATTCTTCGCAAACTTTAATTAAATGCTCTTTTGTTACGATGTTTTTTAATCTGTCAGTAAAGTCTTTTACATGACGCTCATAATCTATGGATGTTGATGCATCCATTAAGTTATCCATCATTTCATTTGCCATAGAAGATATTTTACTTTCAGATATTTCTTCAAAATTCATTCTAATTCTCCTGTATGCTAACGGTTGAATAGAGCTAATAAGTTACCTAACGGTCACTTATTAGCTCCTATGTGTTGTTATATCTTTGTTTAGTTTCTGTCTTTCCAGTAGTTTGGTTTTCTATGAAGTTGCATAACAGCTAAAATAATAATTTCATTATCTCTTTGAAAATAAATTATTCCAAATGGAAACCTGTTTGTTAAACATCTTCTTATGTCTCCATCTAGTTCTTGCCATGCTAAAGGAAATGCTAATATTCTTTGGATTGTTTTTTGAACTTCATATGCAAATTCTGCACCAAGCCCATCTTTACACTCTTGATAATAATCAACTGAAGCATTTAATTCAAGTTCAGCGTCTGGGTGGAAAGAGTACGTCATTTATGAGTTTAGTCTTTGAGATATTTTTTTGAAAACTTTATCACCATCAACTAATGTAATGGAATTTGATTCAACCTCTTGTTTTCTTTTGTTCGTTTCTTTTATCCATAGTTTATCTATTTCACTGTTTAAAGGTGTAATACTAGCTAATATCTTATCAACAATTTTAGTTTTTAAATCTATTGGCAAAATATCTATTTCATCAAATAGTTCTTCTTGTTTTAAAGCTATCATAATAAACTCCAGTATGTAAAATATACATCATTTTAGCAAAATGATGTATATTTTATCATTAAATAAAACTATTCAACAATTTTAAGTGTGATTAATAAAAAAATGTGTCTTTCAACTTTCTTATTATCAAACCAAATACAAGTTGCCGAATCATCATCAATTTCTTCAATTGTCATGATTTCACCACCAGATTTTAATTGTACTGTATCTCCAGCATTAAAACTCATTATTTAGACCTTAATTTAAATTTACCGATTTACTTTCATAAATAGGTATATTCAAACTTCCAGATAATGTGGCTGTTTTGAATATAACGGGCGCGCGGGTGTTTAAACCAGCGCCCCCGTTGTCTCTGACGCTACACAACCGAGACAACGTTTGTCATGAGCGATAATTTTCCGTAAGGAAAATTATTAGCTCCTAGTATTTGTTAGCATTTAGGCACAGTTAATTTTATAGTCCAAAAAAAGACTTTCAATAGGTATGTGTAGTTGATTATGCAAATTTCTTATCATCTCTATAGTTAGTTTTCTTTTTCTATTTAGTATCTCATAAACTCTAGATTTACTACCAACAATAGAAACTAAATCTTTTTGCTTTAATCCTTCTTGGTAATTTTGCTCATTTTTAATAGGTTTTATATTCATTTCACAACTCCTTTATATTTACTTTGTCATATTGTTTATGTGTTCCAATAAACTTAACAAATACTATCTTTGCATGATAGTTTATTTTTACTATCAATCTGTATTTATTTCCTGAAATATTAAAGACAACTTTTTCATCACCAAGCATACTAGCACTAGAATACATATCTTTAATTTCATTTGGATTATTCCAATCCAACTTTAAAACTTCTCTATGCCAAGCTTCTAAAGCATTTTTATTGTCTATATAGTTCGGTGTCTCATAAAAATCTTTAAGTATTTTCTTTGATACTATGCGCATACTTGCAGTACATCTAAGTTCCCATTAGTAGAACTTTAAATTAATAAAATAAAATTATATTGTATGTTAACGTTTTAAATGAGCTAAAACTACATCTCAGTGAATGAATCTAAACTTCTCACAACTCTGCTAATCAATGATTTTGATACATTTATATAAGATGCTATACTTGCTTGCGAATGTCCGTCTAAATATGTATAAATATTATAAAATATTCTTCAAATTGTTTTTCTTGCTTTGTTTTTAGATACAAAGCTTTGTTATATATTTTGTATTTTAAGTCTCAAAAGTAGAGTTTCTCTCACATGGGTGTAACTTTTTTGCCATGTGTTATTGTAGTAAATAATAGGTATTGTATCTCTGGATTTTAAGATGGTGTTCTAATGTAAAATGCTCGGTAATAGCACGATTAGCTAATGCTTGAGCTATATAACTCTTCCCAGTTCCCATTTTATCAGTAATTATTTAGTAAGCATATTTTAAATTACCCAACCCTTACGCTTAACCAGTTTTGAGTACCATATTAAAAATGCTGCAATTAGTAACGACATCAAGCTGCCAACCCAAATGTCTACAGAACTGCTTACCTGAAATGTATGAATATTTGTAATTAACGCACCAAGGAACGACACAACGAACAAATAATATGCAATCGATTTTTTTAACAAAAGAAGAAGTTCTGCAAGCACACCGCCGAACACGGCAACGGCAAAAGCGATAGTTGCCCATAGTGGGCGACTTGCTATTAGAGATTGTGCTGCCTCAGGATAATTAGCTACCATTTCCAGATTGCTTTGCATAATAAAGTTAATGCTTCCCATAACATTCCAGATTAAGGCAACAATACAAATTACCCAAAAGCTCCAATGTGGCTTTATTTGAATTTCACTCATTTACACTCCAGATATTTTAATATTGTTAACTTTTAGGTAACGCCTCAAATTCCTTACGTTTAGACTCGAACCATTTTTGCATTTCTTCTGGCTCTTTCATAAGTTCTTGCATTTTACTCATAGCATTCAGATGTGCTTCATCTTGTTTTTGGAACATTTCCATTCCATGTTGTTTACTCATTTCAGCCATCTCTTCAAATGTCTCAGCGTAAAATTCTTTCTCACATGCTCCACCAAGTTGATTACAGATCATAGTTTTCATGAAATTCTCCATTGGTTATTTTTTGTAACATAACTATTTATTCAACGAACATTATACATAACTTTATATCTTATTGGATAATAATAGTACATAATAAATGTGTGTTTAATTTTAATATTATTGCAAATTGTCATATTTTTGAGTAATTTATTTGAATATTGTTAGGATTGTTAATAAAGCTTTCTTAGTTTAATACTTTTTAGCTCATTATTTAAACAATGTGTTCGTTTTGTTCATTTAATTTTAGGAGGATATTATGGGTGTTAAGAAAAAATTACTTGATTTAGTTCGTGAAAAAATTCGTTTTAAACATTATAGTATTTCAACTGAAAGGACATATGTATTTTGGGTAAAGCATTATATTTTATTTCATAACAAAAAACATCCAATAGAAATGGCTAAGAGTGAAATTGAAGAGTTTTTAACAAATTTGGCAATTGAGAAAAAAGTTTCCTCTACTACTCAAAATCAAGCTTTTAGCGCAATATTATTTTTGTACAAAGAGGTTTTAAGTGTTGATATGAGTGCTTGAAATATACATGCCTAATGCACTAGAAAAAAAGTATCTAAATGCAAAATTTGAAACCAAATGGCAGTTTTTATTTTCTATGAATAATATTTCAAAAGATCCACGAAATGTTGTATCTAAAATTAATGAGGCTAAGATTATTAGCCCTTTAGATATGTAGGGTAAATAATGTTACTAGGAAAGTGTCCATATTGTGTTGATGGAAATATTGAAGTTAGAGACAAAGAGGTTAATGGTAAAAAAGTCAAACTTTTCGCTTGTTCAAACGCTAATTGGGCAAGTGAAGATGGAGAGATGTTTGAACTTAGAAAAGATGCTACTTGTGACTTTAGAATCTGGCAGAACTCACTTTCACGTTATGGTAAGTGGCTAACTTACCAAGAAGTTAGAGAACTGCTTGCAAAGGAGAGTATTGAAGTTGAACTCTTAAGTAAAAAATATGGTAAAAAGCTTTATTACAATAAACATATTGAATTAGATAAAGAGTATGGAGTTAGCATTGTTTGGTAATGTAGATAAAGAACTATTTCAAAGTATCTAAGATAACTTTTATGAGAATTTCAGGGTCTGTAATTTGAGGAAAATGACCGCTTTTTTTGCAAAAGTACTGTTTTGAATATTTTGATAAATCAAGTAATTTTTTCTGAAAACTCTGATGAATGTCAAATAGCTCTTTTGGAATAAATGGCATTTTTTTGCTACCAGAAACTACTGCTATGGGTATATTTGGAAAAGAAGCTGAACTATCTAATTGATATAATGTCTCTTGAATACATTCATCTTCAGAGTATTTAAACTTATCAAATAATTTTTCAATACTTTTAACTCCTTCGTTAATAGAATGTAACATGAAAGGTAGTTTAAACTCTTTTTGTTTAACTATTTCTAGTGGATGTGGAGCATCTACAAAAATAATACCTGATACATATTCTGGATAAGTACGTGCAAATAAATTTGCATAAATACCTCCTAATGAGTGAGCGATCAATAGATAAGGAGGTTTAATCTCTAATTTTAATAAAAGTTCAATAAGCTCGTTAACTATAACCATACCACTTTGGTTAATTGTTGCTTTAGATGATTTACCAACACCATGTCTATTAAAAAGAAATATTTTAAAATCTCTACTTATCTCTTTATAGATTCTATCCCAACTATTAAAATTCATTCTAAAACCATTAATAAAAACTACATTAGAGTTACCATCTCCAAGTAAACTATATTCTAACTGATTAATATTAATTTGTTGCAAAAAAAATCTTTCTAGGACATTAAGTAGAATACTATATAGTTTTATGTCCTGTATATAACTTATCTAGCAGTGCAGAGACAAACTCTTTTGGACTAAACTCTACTAAATCCTCAGCTCTCTCACCAACTCCAATGTATGCAATTGGAAGTTGTAGCTCATTTGCTATACTAAAAAGCGCCCCACCCTTTGCTGTACCATCTAGTTTTGTAATTATTATGCCATCTATTCCAATCATCTCATTAAATGCAGCAGCTTGATTTATTGCAGATGTCCCTTGTGTACCATCTAATATTAAAAGTTTTTGATGAGGAGCGCCACTCATTGCTTTTTCACAAACTCTTACAATCTTTTTAAGCTCATTTCCTAAATTTACCTGAGTATGTAGACGTCCAGCGGTATCTATAATTACATTTTGAGCATTTTTAGCTTTTGCACTCTCAATTGCGTCATACGCTACAGCAGATGGATCATGTCCTTGCTTAGAAGCTACAATGCTTACATCAATCTTTTTTGCCCAGCGAGTTAATTGCTCAATTGCCGCAGCTCTAAAAGTATCAGAAGCGCCTAAGACAACAGTTTGTCCTTTTTTCTTATACCTTTGTGCTAATTTTGCAATTGTTGTAGTCTTTCCAGCACCATTTACACCTATTATTAGTTGAACAAAAGTTTTATGAGGAGGATCTAATTCAATAGTAATATCTGGAAAACATTTAAGAAGATGAGGCTCTAACATCTCACGAGAAACTTCACCTGGAAGTTCAGACAAAATCTCTTCAACTAACTCATAATTAACATCTGATTCAATTAAAATATCTTCAAGAAGCTCTTTATTAATATTATCAATGACATCTAAAAGTAGCGCATCATCTAATCTTTTGACCGCGTCAACGGTCTTTTTTAGAAAATCAAATATTGCCATTTTATAGCTTTAATGCGTCGTTAATATCACTTTCAATCATCTCTTCTGGAATTGCTCCAATGTAGTGTGTATAGTATTTTCCATTTTTATACATTGCCATTAAAGGAATCGGAAAAGATCTTGGAAGGTTAATGTTTTTTGCAACAGCAGATGAAAGTTCCATATTATCTTCTGCATTACTTATCGCATAATCTGCACCATATTTATCTACAAATTTTTGTACATAATCATTTTGCTTACCACTCTCAAGAAGAACTCCTAAAACCAATACTTTATCTCCAAACTTCTTTTGTAAAGATGCAAGGTGTGGAGCTGTTGCTTTACATGGTGGACACCAAGTAGCAAAAAAGTCTAATATGACAACTTTATCCTCATAACCACCTATAGTAAAACCTGTCTTATTTGCGGTTACTTCGTAATTTTTGCCGCTAAGGTCTTTTAAGTTATAGACTGAAGGTTTTGCTAGAAGCGTTGCGCTAGTTACTCTTGTTTTTTTATCGTCACACCCTGAAAATATAAGTGCTAATGCCATCAAGAAAAGTGAAAGTTTTAATTTCATAGTTATCTGCCTTTGATACAATATTAAGAGTGCTATTATACTTTAAAAGGTTAATAAATGGATAAATTAGAGTTTCGTATGTTTTGTATAGATAAATTAAAAAAAATATCTCAAAAAAATAAAATAGGTATAAATCATAATATAACCCACTCTATACAGAAACTTTTGCTAAAGTTAAAACCTAAGAGTGTTCTTGCATATATTGACATGCCTCATGAACCAAATATTAGAAAACTTTTTCCTTTCATTCGCGCGCGATCAGAACTTTTTATACCGTTTATGGCTGGGGAAAGTTTCAAGATGGTAAAATACAGACTTCCTCTTCGAAGTGCTAAATTTGGCATATATGAAGCGGCAAATTCACATCGTAAAATGAATAGAGTAGATATAATGATAGTCCCTGTTGTAGGGGTAGACAAGGACTTTAAGCGCATAGGGTTTGGAAAAGGGATGTATGATAGATTTCATGCAAAACTCACTAATAAACCAATAATAATTTTCGTACAAACCTGCGCATGTGTAACTAAAAAAAGTATAACGGATATTTATGATATTAAAGCTGACTATTTTGTGACCTCAGAAAAATGTGTGTTGGCGTCAAGGCTAGGAAATGTTAATAGAAGTACTATTAGGAGGCGGTATAGCAACCGTTAGCGGAATTGCAGGCTTTTTAATTTCAAAAAAAATTACAGCCTCTAACTTTGGAGTGTACACAGATCAAGCAAGAGCAAAAGCTGGTGCAATTGAGCATGAGGCTGAACTTGTTCTTAAAAAAGCTAGAGTTGAAGCTCAAGAACTTGAAAGTGAGCTAATCTCTGTCCATGAAAGTAACAGTAAAACCTTGCAAAAAGAGTTTATCAAAAAAGAGCAAGTCTTAAAAGATTTAGAAAAGCAACTTATAACTCAAAAAAACAATAATGACAACATTAAAAATAGAATTGAGAAAGAAGAGGCAGAAGTTAAACGGCGCAAGGCTAGTTACGAAGATAGAATAGATGAAATGACAAGGGTACTTGAGACTGGTGCGGGTATGACTCGTGATGAAGCTAAGCAACAACTAATGCTAAAAATCGAAGAGCAGAGCCGTACAGAAATTGCACATATTGTTAGAAAATATGAAAATGAAGCAAAAGCGCAAGCGCAAAAAAAGGCAAACTTTATTATTGCTCAGGCTACAACACGTTTTGCATCTGAATTTGCACAAGAACGTCTTGTAAATGTTGTTAATCTGCCAGATGATGAGCTTAAGGGGAGAATAATAGGTAGAGAGGGACGTAATATTAAAATCCTTGAAAACCTTCTTGGTGTTGATATAATCATAGATGATACTCCAAATGCTATAGTCCTTAGTAGCTTTAACCTCTACAGGCGCGCTGTTGCTACAAAAACTATTGAACTTTTAGTTGAAGATGGACGTATTCAACCAGCAAGAATTGAAGATATTTATGAAAAAGTGACTCAAGAGTTCGAAGATATTACACAGCAAGAGGGTGAAGATATTATCCATGAACTTGGAATATCTGTTATGAACCCTGAACTCACACACCTAATTGGTAGACTGCGTTACCGTGCTAGTTTTGGTCAAAATGCTCTAGCTCATTCACTTGAAGTTGCTCACTTAGCTGGCATTATGGCGGCTGAGATGGGTGGAGATCCAGTATTAGCAAAACGTGCTGGGATTTTACACGATATTGGAAAAGCTCTAACGCATGAACATGTTGGATCTCACGTTGATTTAGGTGCAGAAGTTTGTACACGTGCTAATGAAAGTGATGTTGTTATAAATGCAATTTATGCGCATCATGGTCTACAAGAGGCAAAAACTGTTGAATGTGCTGCAGTATGTACAGCTGACGCTCTTTCTGCCGCGCGTCCAGGTGCGCGTAGAGAAGTTTTAGAGAGTTTCATTAAAAGAGTTAAAGAGATTGAAGAGATAGCTTCATCTAGATCTGGTGTCAAACAAGCTTATGCTATTAATGCAGGTCGCGAACTTCGTGTAACTGTAAATGCTACACTTGTTAATGATGATGAGTCTGTTCTTTTATCTCGTGAGATTGCTCAGGACATTGAAAAGAATGTTCAATATCCAGGTGACATTAAAGTCACAGTCATTAGAGAGACCCGCGCAGTAGAGTTCGCACACTAATTAAATATGAATTTAGATGTTATAAGAGATGAGCGTAAAAAATGGATGAGCTGGAAAAATACAGCCCCTATTTTTAAATTAATCTCAGAACTTGAAAATATTGATAATACTTTAGAAATTAATGACACAATAAGTCTAAAAGCAGATATTAATCAAAGTTTATCTAAGAAAATCAAAGAGATTGCACTAGGACTTCGTCCATGGAGAAAAGGTCCATTTAATATTTTTGATCTTTTTATTGATTCAGAGTGGAAAAGTAATATTAAATATAATTTACTTGAACCATACTTTAGTTTAGAGAATAAAACAGTTGCTGATGTTGGATGCAATAACGGTTACTATATGTTTAGAATGTTAGAACAAAAACCAAAAAAAATAGTAGGTTTTGATCCATCTGCAACTTATAAACTGCAATTTGATTTTATTAACCATTTTGCAAAAACAGATATAGAGTATGAACTCTTAGGCGTAGAGCATCTTGAATTTTATGAGCATAAATTTGACACAATCTTTTGTCTAGGAGTACTATACCACCGCACTGATCCAATATCAATGATAAAGTCACTTAAAAAATCTATAAACAAAGATGGTGAAGTAATTTTAGATACCTTTATTATAGATGGCGATGAGAGTATCGCTTTATGTCCGGAAAAATCATACTCAAAGATTCCTAATGTACATTTTGTTCCAACTGTTCAAGCTCTTAAAAACTGGTCACATAAAGCTGGATTTTCACAATTTGAAGTCTTAACCTACTCAACTACCTCTAGTGATGAGCAACGAAAAACAGATTGGATTGAGGGACAAAGTTTAGAAGATTTTTTAGATCCTGAAGACTCAACAAAAACTATTGAGGGTTACCCTGCCCCTAAACGTGTATATGTTCGCTTAAAAATTTAATGCGTGTTCTTTTTGTTTGTACAATTTTACTACAATTTGCAAATTCAAGTGAATTTATAGAAGCAATTTATAAATTTGCATACACTAATACAACTCTTGCTTTTACTTATGAAAATACCCATTTTAGATGTAATGTAGCTGGCATTAAAACTGTATCTAACGCTATTTCAGATCCAAAAATAGATAGCCAATGTCTTTTCGAACTCCTCTCCTTTCAGCGTGAAATTCCTATGCAAAAGTATAGTGCAAAAACACTTCTACATAATTACATAACGTATCATGTAGAGCCTATTGGTAAGACATCTTGTAAAGTTTTACTAAATGCTGGTAAAAGTTATGCTCAAAAGTTGCTAGAATTAGGTTATGCAAGAGTTGATATAAAACAGAAATTAGATCCCTTTTATTTAAAAGCATTAAAGAGATCAGAAGTATTTGCGAAAACCAAAGAGGTTGGAATTTGGAAAAAGAAGAAATGGCAAACATGTCTGAAGTAGATGATAGATTCGCTAAACTAAAACACTCTATATTCATGGGTTTGATTGCAACTATTGCAGCAATTGCTTTTAATTTTTCTTTTAAAATATTTGTAGCTAATAAAATTCCTAAACATGAACTAGCGCTTTTTTTTACTTCTGTTGACGTTTTTTCTCTTGTTTTAATGATTCTAATTGGCTTTAGGTCTTCAATGGTTGTAAGTTTTGCTAGAACTAAAGAGGATGAAAAAATAATAAATATCTTTCGTTTTGCTATTGTAATTTTAATTTTAATAGCATGGACTTTTGTGCTTCCATATTTAAAACATAAGATGGGTGTAACAATTCACTACTGGTACTTAGTTGCTATGATTCTTTCTATGTCAACGGTTGCTTATATGAATAATCAGATTGCAATGTATAGACATTACAGCACTATTAATAAGGTCACATTCATTGAACCAATATTAATGTGGGTTTGGTTTTTAATAGCTTGGTATATTGCTGGTACACGTGGAATGCAACCTCTTTTTATAGCAACTGTAATGTCCTCAATTGGTTTAACAATGTTTATTTACCTAAAAAAATTCCGTATTATAAAAGAGCCAAAGTTCAAACTTGTAAAACTAGATAAACCGATGAAAGAGTTTGTCAAAAACTCTATTATCTCATCTATTGAGTTTGGTTCTGGAATGATTCTTATCTATCTTGCTGTAATGTTAATGCTTCACTACTTTGGACTTAACTCACTAGGTGATTTTCAAGTTGTAGCAAAACCTATTTTTACATATATGATTATGCTTTTTGTTTTTCCTATTTTTCGCTTTATTCTACCAGAACTTTCATTTTTGATTGCACAAAAAAGATTTTCAGAAGTGTTAAGAATAAAGCATTGGGTATATAAAATTTCAATCTCTGTAAGCATATTTTTTATAATATTTTTTGTACTATTTGCAGATAAATTGGTAGGTTTTTTATTTCCACACGAGTATGCACAATCTTATCTTTTGCTAACTCACCTATCATTCTTTTTCATATTTGTAATGCTAAATGCATTTCATATAGCGCTTATTAAAGCTAGTGGCGCATTCATGACAGCCCTTCTTATTAGACTATTTGGAATAGCTGCCTTTATATTAATTTTTTATGCTACATTAGAGTACAGATACAATGTTGTAGCTGTGATTTTAGCTCTTGTTTGGGGCTACACTGCAATGTTTACAGTCTCTTTTTTTGTTCAACGGAATATATTAAAAAAACTACTTAGTGGTCAATAACATCGCGTTCAGGTTTTCCAATAAAATAACCCTGTGAGTAGTCAATTCCTAGTTTTTTAACATTCTCAAATACACCATCTGAGCAAACATACTCAGCAACAACTAGATAATTCTTCTGCTTTGCAAAATCTGTCACTGTTTTACAAATTGCATACATATCTTTATTTGTCTCTATATCTTTAATAAGAGAACCATCTAATTTAATAAAATCAGGAGATAGTTTTAAAAGATACTCAAAATTAGAATAACCAGTCCCAAAATCATCAATAGAAATTTTGGCATTACACTCTTTAACTTTATCTATAAATAGACTAACCTCTTCAAAACTTGTAATTCCAGCTGATTCAACAATCTCTATAACAACACTGTTTTTTCTATTTTTAAATTTTAACAACTCAGCTAATACTACTTCTCTTGTCTCTTGATCTAATATATCATCAACTGTAATATTAATTGAAATATCATAATCTAAATCTTTAAAGTAGTGTAAAACCCTCTTCACCATAAGCTTAGTTATTTCAAAATATAGAGGTGTCTGTTGAGCTATATCTAAAAAATCTACAGGAGAGATAATTTGTTCATCTTCATCTATTAATCTAACTAGTGCTTCATACTTAACTATTTTACCACTACTATTATCCATTATTGGTTGATAAAATGCAACTACTCTATCCTCATCTAAAGCTTTCCTAACCTTTGTTGTCCACAATAAATTATTTTTATACTCTTTAGATATTTTAATTTCATCACTAAATAGTACCACTCTTTGTCTACTGCTTTTTGCTACTTTTAGTGCAGCATCTGCATTATTGAAAGTTCTATCATTATATGAAATTCCACAAGTTACTCCAATTTGGATTTCATTATTTTTGACTCGAAAAGAGTTTTCGCTAAGACTCTCTAAAATCAACTCAATTTTTTTAATTTCACGTTCGAGGCGATGTGGTGTGACCTCTTTAGCAAAAGCAAACTCATCTCCACCTAATCGATATAAAGAGGTCTCATTTGGATAACAAAATTCAAAAAGCTCTTTACTAAATGAGATAAGAACTTCATTACCAATACTTTCTCCATAAAAATTATTTATCTGCTTAAAGCCATTTATATTTATAATTGCCAATAAAATGTCTGTTTTAGATTCTAAATCAAGCAATAACTTATGTCTATTTCCAAGATGGGTTAATGAATCTGTTAAAAACATATTTTTCATCTCTTGTTTACTCTCAACAAGGCGTGTAATATCATCTCTAAAAGCTATAAATTCTGTTATTTCACCTTTAATATTTAAAATTGGAACAACAGTCATCCTTGCATAAAAACAGGTTTCATCTTTACGAAGATTACGAATAACCCCTTTCCAAATATCTTTTCTTAATATTGTTGCCCACATATCTTTAAATGTTGTTTTAAGAGTTTGAGGATGGCGTAAAATGTTATGAGGTTTGCCAATTAACTCATCTTTTGTGTAACCAGTATATTCACAAAAAGCATCATTTACGTAGGTGATTTTTCCATTAATATCCCCTTTTGAGAGAATACTCCCACTCTCTAATGCTCTACTATACTCATTTACAATTTTTTGAGTCTCTTCAATAGTCTGCTCTTTTTTTAATATATTCAGGAGATTTGCAATTTTAATGTTGAAAACCTCTTTTACAAGAGGTTTTGTAAATGTATCATGCGCTCCACTTTTTAAGAATAGAATTTTAAGTGCCTCATCACTGCTTGCATACACTCCTAAAATTATAGAGCGCTGTTTTGGAATCTGCTTTATCTTTTGAATTAGCTCTACACCATTTTTACCAGGCATCTGATAATCAATTGTGATTAAATCAAAATAGACCTCATCATTTATAGCTTGTAATGCACTTTGTGCATCTTCTGCTTCGAAAACCTCAAATTTTAACTGTTCGAGATGCTGTTTAATTTGCATACGTGCCAATTTACTGTCATCTACTATTAAAGCTCTTTTATCTTTGTACAGAGTCAAATTTTCTGCCATGTATACAGCTGTTCTAATATCCTCTAAAGAGTTCTTAACTATATAGTCTATAACTGGTTTTTTTGCAATATCAATTTGAAGATTTTTATCGTAAGTTCCAGTTAAAATAATGCTAGGTATATTAAACTTTAGTGCATAATCAACAACTTCACCTCTATTAGAATCTCGAAGCTCTAAATCTAGTATGGCAACAAAAAAACCCTCTTCATCAATTAGCTGCTTTGCATCTTTAAAGTTTGTAGCTATAAACACCTCAAAAAGGTTATTATTAGCTAACTCATCTTGCAGAGTTTTAATAATTGTTTTACTATCATCAACTAATAAAATCTTTTCTTTCTTCATCTTATACCAATTATAATATTTTTGTATATTCTATCATATACTCACTTTTAAAGAAATAAGCAAAAATTAGTCCCAATATCTAATTCTGATTTAATATCTATTTTAATTTTGTACTCATCACAAATCCTTTTAACAATATCTAAACCTATACCAAAACCACCGACACTATTATTAGCCCTTACATAACGATTAAATATATTTTTCTGCTCTTTTAGCTCTATACCTATACCATTATCATTAATGCAAAGTTTTGAATTCTTAAGTAAAATATTTACAGTTCCATAAGGTTTATTATATTTAATAGCATTTGCAAGAATATTGTTTATAAGCGCACTTGCTAATCTTTCATCAATAATAAAATATGATGATTCTAACTGACTTTTTAAGATAATTTTTTTACTTTGTGCAATTGGTTCAAAAAAATCAAGTGACTGCTCAATTACACTCTTAAAGTCTATCTCTTCATTAATGCGTTCACTACTGCTTTGAAGTGTACTAAAACTAAGTCCTTCATATATTTGATACAGAGTTTTAGTAGATGCTTCTATCCTTCTAATTGATTTTTCATCTACATTTTTTTTCAAAGAATTGACACTTAAAAGTAGAGCTGTAATTGGAGTATTTAACTCATGAGTACTATTTTTTATAAATCTATCTAACTCTTCAATTTTTTCTCTAACTGGTGCTAAAAATAGACGCGCTAAAAAATAAGCAAAAATGGTAAGCAATGGAAATAAAATAGCAATTACTGTTAAAATTTTATTCAACGGTGCATCAGCAGTTTGAGCATTTTTTTCTTCAATTACAATATACTCAACATCTAGGTGGTTCTGCGCTCCTTTATCAACATAAAAAAGTCGACCATCCGCATATGAACCAAATTCAATTTTTGGAATCTCATTTTTTCTCAGTTTTCCATCAATAAGAGCATTTTCACTTGAGAATAAAGCAATATTAAACTCATCATTAGGTCTTACAAAATAACAACATTTTTTTGCCTGCATATGAGTTTGAATAATCTCTGAAGCAATAGAAGATGATAAATGTGCCATCTTAAGACGCTGCATTTGAGTAATTGAACTTATCTCATTTTGATAATATAGTGACGCAGTAATTGTAATAAGCGTTAAAATAGATAAAACATAAATTAGTAAAAATCTCCAAAGAGCCAGCCTTTCATAACTACTCAAAACGATAACCTTGATTTCTAACTGTTACAATTCTATCTTTACCGATAACTTTTCTAATCTCTTTTATGTAAGTCCTAATTGTCGCAGAATCTGGTATATTTTCATAATTCCACAAATTATAAGTTAGTTCATCAAATGAGACTACTCTGCTCTTTTGTTTTAATAGATAGTCCAAAATCTCTTTTTGTTTAACACTAAGCTTGTAACTATTTCCATTAAGTTCTACCCTATTCTCAGAGCTAAAAAATTTAATATCTTCATCAATATCTATACACTGCGTTAGCTCAATATTGTACCTACGCCTTATGTTATCAATTCTAGCATCAAGTTCTGTAAGCTCAAAAGGTTTACGAATGTAATCATCAGCACCAATGTCAAAAGCATGCTGTAAATCTTTAGAACTTTGAAGTGCAGTAATGAAAATTGCTGGTGTTTGAATATGCTCACTTCTAATATTTTGCAAAAGTGTAAAACCATCAATACCGCCTACATTTACATCTAATAACAAAATATCATATCGTGTTTGAGAGGTCGCCCCAAAGGCTTCCTCTCCATTATAAAAACACTCTACACTAAAACCTCTCTCAACTAAATGCTCTTCTACAATCTCTTGTAAAATAACGTCATCTTCTAAGAGAAGTATTTTCAATTAAATACTTCTCTCTTTAGGACCTTTATAAAGCTGACGTGGACGTGCAATTTTCATTTCAGGATCTGCATTTAACTCCATCCATTGTGTAATCCAACCAACAGAACGACCAATTACAAAAATTGTTGTAAACATATTTCTTGGAATCTTTAGTGCTGTTAAAATTAAACCTGAATAAAAGTCAATATTTGGATAAAGCTTACGTGAAATGAAATACTCATCATTGAGGGCAATACTTTCAACCTTTTCTGCAATCTCCAAAAGATGTGAATTAACCTCTACTTCTACTTTTAGTTTATCTAAAAATGTTTTTAAGATTTTTGCACGTGGATCATAGTTTTTATATACACGGTGACCAAAGCCCATCAATTTAAAACTATCTTCTGGATCTTTCACTCTTTTAATGTATTCATCGATTCTATCTACTGAGCCAATCTCTTCTAGCATTCTCATACTTGCCTCATTAGCCCCACCATGAGCAGCACCCCAAAGAGCATCAATACCAGCAGAAACAGCAGCATACGGGTGAGCACCAGTTGATGCGACTGTTCGCACTGTAGTTGTTGAAGCATTTTGCTCATGATCTGCATGAAGTGTAAATATTGTATCTAATGCTTCAACTTCAATTGGTTTAATCGCTTTATCTAAATAACCATCAGGATATGCACGCATCATATACAAAAAGTTTTCTGTATATGATCTTTTCAAATCAGGATAGACAATAGGGATACCTTTAGAGTTTCTATATGATAGCGCTGCTAGTGTTGGAATTTTCGCAATTATCCGTCTTGCCATAACTTGTTTATCTTTATCTGTTTTCATTGTAACATGCTCAGAATAAAAGGCTGAAAGTGCCGCTACTGACGCGCTTAAAATTGCCATTGGATGAGAACCGTCTGGCATTGCGTTAAAAAGGTTTAACATCCCCTCATTTACATAAGCACGTTTTCTTATCTCCCAATCAAATGCTTTACTCTCTTCAATTGAAGGAAGTTCACCATTTAAAAGTAAATAACATACATCTAAGTAGTCTTTATTGTTAGCAAGATCACTAATTTCATAACCACGATAAAGCAATTGTCCTTTGCCACCATCAATATATGTAATGTCTGAACTACAATTTGCAGTTGAAGTAAATCCAGGATCGTATGTAAACATTCCTGTTTGTGCGTAAAGTTTACGAACATCAATTACATTTGGACCCATAGTCGGTTCAAGAATTGGAAATTCGTATGATTCTCCGGTTTCATTATTAGTAAGTGTTACAGTTGCCATTTTTTCTCCCTAAATAAAATTAATAAATATTATTTAAGATTGTATTAATCGACACTGAAAAAAAGAAAAGAATATAGATTTTTCAAATATGTTATAATTATTGTGTAAGGATGTGTCATGAAAATATCTTCTGCTACGGTGGTTCATGAAAATAATTTTACAAAAGAAGATATTACTGCAAAAAATTCAAGCTCCAAAGATAGTGTAAATGCTGCAAAAAAGCAAGAACTAAGTCCAACAGAACAAGCATTAGTCTCAAAACTTCAACAAAGAGATAGTGAAGTACGTACACATGAATCAGCACATATGAGTACAGGTGTAGCAAGTGGTGGAGCATCTTTTACATATCAAAAGGGGCCAGATGGTAGACAATATGCAGTCGGTGGTGAAGTACCTATTGATCTAGGAGGCGGAGCATCTACGCCTGAAGATAAAATTGCGCATGCTCAAAAAGTAAGAGCGGCCGCACTTGCACCAAGTAGTCCAAGCCCTGCGGACATGCAAATTGCAGCAACTGCTTCAATGATGGAAATTAGAGCAAGAGTTGAATTAACACAAGAAAAAGCAAAAGAAGATTCGCCCATTAAAGAAAACCCTTACAAACAATTATCATATTAACGGTGAAACAAAACTAAATTTACCTCGTATATAAACTGTTTAAGTTTTACAATTACAATAAAAATATGAAACCATTAAATGTATACAAGGCATAAGATGCAGCCACTAAAACTTTTACTCATTGAAGATGACCAGCAGATGGCAGATCTTTTATCAAAGTTTCTAACAAATAATAAAAATCACGTAACTCACCTTATGAGACCATCATTAGTATTAGCCTCACTAGCAGTTAATACATTTGATATGATAATTTTAGACCTATCTCTTCCAGAGATGGATGGGCTAGAGTTATGTAAGAAAATACGAGAAGTTTCAGATGTTCATATAATTATCTCATCTGCTAGAAGTGATTTAAATGATAAACTAGATGGTTTAAATAATGGTGCAGATGATTATCTACCAAAACCATATGACCCTAGAGAACTTTTAGCAAGAATAAAAACCGTAATGAAAAGATCATCTAACTCTTCTATTGAACACAATGCACTATTTAAAATAGATGAAGTATCTACACAGATATTTAAAAGTAATCAACCATTAGAGCTTACATTAGCAGAGTTCGAAATTTTAAAACTTATGATTAAAAATCCAAATAGAACAATATCACGTGCAGACATTGCAAATTCAATGCAGTCACATAGGTTTGACAGTGGAATTGAGAGTATAAATATTTTAGTAGGACGTTTACGAAAAAAGATAGGTTCTAGTCCACTAGATCAATACATAGAGACTGTAAGAGGAATGGGGTATCGTTTTGTTGAGCATTAGAAATAACTCTATTATTGTATCAACTAAGATATTTAGCCTAATAGCTGCCATACTACTTGTAAGTACAACAATCTTGGCAATTTATGCAACAATTTATAGAGATAAGAACAATGAAGTTCATCGCGCTGTAATGCTTTATGATAAACTTTTTATGGAACATCCATCAAAAGAAAATTTCCAAAAATATTTAAAAAAACACACTTTAACACCTGTGACTGGTGAGACAATAGAGAATGTAAAAAAATTTGGTGAGCCATTAATTGAGGATGAACTCTTAAGAAGAACTCTACAATCGGGAAAGATAAACATTTTTATATATGAGGGTCATTACTATTATGCATACGAGATGCATGATATGTACTATTACCGCTCAGACGAGCCAATGACACCTTTTAAGTTATATATCTCTTTAGTTGCAGTACTGCTACTGTTGCTTTTTATTATGTTTTATAGATATATGACTCAAGGTATAAAACCACTTGAAAAACTACACAAAAATATAAAAGATTTTTCATTAGGTAAAAAAGATATTGATACAAGAGTTGATGGTACTGATGAAGTAGCGCAAGTTGCAAACTCTTTTCATGATGCTGTAAAGAAAATTGAAGCACTAGAGAAGAGTCGCTCACTATTCATGAGAAACGTAATGCATGAGTTAAAGACACCCATCACAAAGGGTAAAATAATGGCAGTTCTTCTTAACATTAGCATAAAAGAGAAAGAGCAGTTAAATGATCTTTTTGAGCAGATGCAATCACATCTAAATAATTTGGCACTAGTTGAGTCATTAACAGCAAAAAGTTTAGAGTTAGATCAAAAAGATTATGCGCTTATTGACATTATAGAACAAGCTATAGATATGCTAGATATAGATGAAAAATCAATAAGTAGTTTTATTAAAGATGAAAAGATATATGTTGATTTTAATCTTTTCTCTTTTGCTATAAAAAATCTTATAGACAATGCTATGAAATACACAGAGATTCTTCCAATCACTATTAAATATGAAAACAACTGCCTGCGTGTAATAAACAAGGGAAAAGAGCTAAATGGTGATTTTAAATCATATCTCAAAGCTTTTGCTAGAGATAGTACATATAATAGCATTGAGGGGATGGGACTTGGTCTGCATATTACAAATGAGATTGTACAGATACATGGATACAAATTTGTTTATGAGTATAAAAATGGACTACATCACTTTTCAATATGTTTTTAATTTCATCTGTTTATGAAACGTTTATATAATATATAAATTAGGTATATGAATTTTATCTACAATTGTTCTTAGAAATACACTAAGGATTAACAATGAAAAAAATCATAGCTTCAACAATAGCTTCAGTTGCTCTTATGAGCCAATCACTACTAGCTCAAGAAATAGATGTAAAAATACATAACAATACAAATGGTATATATTTTACTCCCCTACTAGTTTCAGCACATCCATCAACAACTTCAATTTTTTCACTAGGAAGCGTGGCATCTACTAACCTTAAAGCGATGGCTGAGGGTGGAGATATTACCGGTTTATCAGCAGATTTAGCTACTGTAAATTCAAATAGTGTAGAAAACCCCGCAGGAGGTCTACTAGCACCTAGTACATCAACAACAACTTCGATTTCAACGTCTCTTGCGAATACTAATCTTACAATTACTGCTATGCTGTTACCAACAAATGACGGTTTTGTAGCACTAAATAATTGGAAAATTCCAACAACTGCTGGTACATACACTATTGATATTAATGCATATGATGCAGGTACTGAAGCAAACAGTGAAAGAATTACAGATATTCCAGCTGACCCTGGTGCAAAAGCTGGAACTGGTGCGACTGGAGTCTCTACTATTGTTGAAGGTTTTGTACATGTTCACCGTGGAAATATTGGTGATAGTGACATATCCGGTGGCAAAAGTGATTTTGATGTAAGTAGCCACAGATGGTTAAATCCAATTGCTACAGTTACAGTAACGGTGAAGTAACATGCTTAAAAATTTACTTTTTGGTAGTGCTTTTCTAGCTGTGAGCCTTTCCTTAACTGGTTGTGGTGGAAGCTCTAGCAATAATAAGGCGCAATACTCGTTAAAAATTAAAAATATAACTGCCGCTCAACCAATGTCACCTCTAGCAGTAGTTGTACATAACAGTAGCTACAATCTCTTTAGAGTTGGAAGTAGTGCAAGCGTAGAGCTTGAAAAATTAGCTGAGAGTGGTGATAATAGTTTAGTGATTAATACTGTTAATACAAATATTGAGCAAACAAAATCTAGCTTAACACTATTAACACCTAGTAATATTCAAAATATTAATATAATATCAAATGCTAAATATATTTCACTAGCTACTATGCTTGTAAACACAAATGATGCATTTGCTGGCTTAAATTCTTACGATATAAGTACAATAGGAGTAGGAAAAAGTGTAGAGATTAATCTTATAGCATATGACGCTGGTACTGAAAGCAATAGTGAAACTACTCAAAGTATACCAGGTCTTGGTGGAGAAGGATATAACAGTACAAAAGATGATACAAATAGTTTAATTCGTACTCATTCAGGTGTTATAACTGCAGATGATGGATTAAGTACATCTGGATTAACTTCCATTCATAAATTTGAAAATCCAGTAGCGACAGTTACAATTAGTAGAATAAAATAAAATTTACTGCATGAACATTTTTTGTTCATGCAGTAACTATCTAATCTCTTTTAGCTTCAAACTAAGTACAAGCCCAGAAAACAATAGCACTACACTTAGTGAATAAATCAATGTGTAACTATCTAAATAGTTAAGTATCACCCCACCTAAAATTGGAAAAAATAGTCCAATTGAAGTTATATTCGTTTGAAGTGCTGTATAGATTGGACGTTTCTCTTCTGGTGCAATTTCAATTACTAGATTCATTGAGCTTATGCTTATACCATCTAACCCTACTCCAAACAGAAAAAATATGACAGCATATGCGTATGGGCTATTTGCAAAAATGGCTACTATAAAGGCTAGCATCATAAAAACTAGACTTAAAGAGAGCATTTTTTCGTAATTATAGATTTTTCTCCAAAGAAGAGAACTTCCTATAATGCTTCCAACCATTTGAACCATAATAAACCCACCAAGCAACCAACCAGTTAGCTCAATTGAACTGTTAGCGTGCAAAATTACAAATGGCATAGCCAGATAGTAACTAAAACTTAAAAGTATGACTACAATTTGCTGCTGTAACCTTTTATCTTCTTTTAGCATTACGATAGAATTTTTTATAAATAATTTAAAATTTTGCTCTTTTTTGAGAACTTTCTCTTTCTCTGGTTCATCAATTGTTGCAAATGTTAAAAATCCTATAGCCATTATAAAACTACTTAAGATAAACAAGTAGGAATAACTCATAGGTGCCTCAAAACTAGAAAGTACATAACCGGTGACCCCACCACTCGCAATTGAAGCAATTGATCCAGCAATATTACGGTTTGCCATTGTTTTACCACGGTATCTTTTTGAAAAAAGTTTTGCCTGAAGCTCTTTAAAATAGATTGTTCCAAAACCTGCTGAAAAAGAGAAAAAGAAGAGTCCAAACCCTATAAAAAGAAGAGTTAAAAACTTGTTACTATCCCCAATAAAGTAAATACTAAGACCAATTAAGAGCCAACTAAGCCATCTAAAGAAAAAGACCCTATTTAAATAAGGGATAACTCTCTTATAAGCTTGTGCATGAAACGCTGCATAGAGCTGTATAGTTATCTGCCCACTACGAAGAAGTGATACAAAAATACCAACAACTACAACATTCTCACTAAAGTGTGAAATCATTAATGGCAAAATTGTTGATGGTTCTGCTATAGTTATTGCAAGTGATAGAAAAAAAGCGTGAGCAACATTTTTATAATTATTTTTAGGATTGTCTATTTTGTACAACTATTTCAACTTTCTAGTTAAATCTATATTTAATCTGCAACTATAGCAACAAACTATTTAAATAATATAGCAGATGTTAATAGTAACAGTTTTACCAACAAATTTTCTACCCATATTTTATTCAACCTCTATTTTAACACCTCAAATATTTTGAAAAACCGTGGCTTTGTCATCATGTCTACCAAGATACAACATAATGTGATTTTTTATAATTTAGACTTTTTTGCAAGAAGTACATTAATTTAGATATAATAATCTTTTATTTTATAAAGGTAATGTTGTACATGATGGAATATTTAGAAAAGTTGCTTGTACTTACTAAAAATAGAACATTTATTTCAACTTTAAAAAAAGAGTATTCCTTAATTGAAGTAGAAAATATTGAAGAGATTTTGCAAGTTATAAAAGATCAAACACCAAGATTAGTAATTTTAGATTTTAAGATATTTAATAATTCAAAATCATACATGTATAAGATATTGAATTTGAATCCGGCTCTAAATTATATTCCAGTGGTTCTTGTGCTAGAAGATGATTCTATACCAAATAGAAATAGAGCATTTTCACACAGTATGGTTAGTGGAATCTTATCTTACAATAAAGATAGTGAACCTCTTAAAAAAATTTCAACTATTTTAGAAAACTCTATTCCATATGCTGGTACGTTAAAACACACTGCCTTAACTGCCATCATAGATTATGAAAAACATATTGAACACTCAAACTCTGTTTCAGCACTAGCACTCTATCTTTGCAAATATGAAGGTCTTAAAAATAACGACCTCTATGACACTCTATTTGCATTGAACTTAATATTGATAAAAAATAAAATAGGTAAAATACTTCACTACTTAAAATCATTTTTAGATCCAGAGGATTCTGTAATTAGATTACTAGAAAATTTTAATGAACCTAAAAATATTCAAGGTAAGATAATTATTGCTTCACTCTTAGTAGATGAACTATTACACCCTATTGTTAAATCTGTTGAACTAGATAATATTGAAATTGAACTAATTAATAGAGCTAAAGATGCGTATAAAAAGAAAAAAGCATATATTTATGATAGAAGAAGATTAAATAGTTTTATAGACCAAGCTACTGGCGTACTTTTCTCACAACATGATATTAGTCTTGACACTCTAGATCAATTAATCAAGCTACTCGTGAATGTTCTTGAGAGAGCCTTAGCTATAAGAGGTGGAGCTAATGCTGAAATTTTAATAATTGATGAGAAAGAGGTAAGTTTTTTTATTACTCCTTTTGATTGCACTGAAGAGCAACTTAGAAAATGTATCTCTGAGACTAATACTAAAAAGAGTGAAATTACTATTTTATATAGTTCCATAGGAGATTTAGCATCTGTAGAACTAACAATAAATAAAGAGGCAAAAAACGTACCTATAGAAGATTCTAAAGTAATAGATACAAAAACAGAAAATGAACTTTCATCAGAAAAAACTTTTGAGAATGAACTCCTTCACTCAACACTACATAGAGGAAGTCACTTTGAAAATGCAAAAAAATATATAGAAGATTTAGGTGGACTAGATTCTATATCCTCTGCTATCTATGAACTAGAAGATGTAAAGGAGTTACTAGATATATCACTATCTAAAGTTTTTGATAATGCAGAAGATTTAAAAAAACTAAGTCAACTACTTACAAACTATGGACTAATAATACATAATAATTTTTATGAATTTGAAGCTATTGCAATAGGTCTTAGAAATCTTGCTGACACTCTTGAAGAGAAATCTAAAGATGTGCAATCAGACTTTGACTATAACCATATTCAACATTTAATAGAACTACTAATTTCAGATTTAGATAATTGGTATGAAACTATTTTTATCAATCAAAATGTTGACCATATACACTATCTAGATAGCTCTTTACTAAGTTCATGTATTCAAATGCAATCACAAATAAGTAATACAAACGCTGAAGAGGAGGACGACAACGACTTAGAGTTGTTTTAACTTATAACTTACATAAAAAAAATATTTTAAGTATTATTTTAATTTTACCTTTAGTATATTACTATTTCATATTGAATTTAAGGAAATAGTATG
>Ga0316208_1000998_pt1 | contig 29077 bp, 24 predicted proteins | sample 3monopyrite_MG_FD_204944 | JGI IMG/M metagenome (GOLD analysis project Ga0316208, IMG submission 204944) | Microbial mat bacterial communities from mineral coupon in-situ incubated in ocean water Damariscotta River, Maine, United States -... | ecosystem: Environmental > Aquatic > Marine >... | reverse complement strand
ACCTGTAGCCACTATGATTGTGGGTGCTGTGTTTTTGGCTTGCGTGCCTAGAGATGAATCTTTGGCCGAGCTTGTTCCAATGATGGCGAATATCATGCAGGGGAATAAAATTATATTTGAATATTTACGCATCATTTCGCTCCTGAATTTAGGGCGAGGCATAGGGGTGTGATGGGGGCTAGATTAACGCCCTAAAACTGCTCAGGTCTGTTGATAAAAATATTTATTCTAACTTTCTGCTGCGAGACAACATGATTTTTATTATGGTCTTCGTTTACAGAGTTTCAGAAAATTTGACGCAATTACGGCCGGATGATTTGGCAGAATAAAGTGCAGAATCTGCTTTTTCAAACAGTGATTCACTGTCATCGCCTTTTTCAAAGGTCGAAACACCGAGGCTGGCAGAGACATTTAATTTGTGTTTACCGTGTTCTACTTTGTTTTCCATAATAGAGTTTCTAATTCTTTCGGCGAGAAGTAGAGCGCCTTTACGATCCGTATTGCTGAGTACCAGAACAAATTCTTCTCCTCCAGAACGGAAAAGAATGTCGCCGCCGCGTATGCAGCTCGAAATGACGTTAGCTACCGCTATGATTACAGCGTCTCCAGCCGCATGGCCGTGGGTGTCATTAATGTTTTTAAAGAGATCGATATCGAGTTCGATTAGCGATAGTGGTGCCTCGTGACGTCGAGCAAGTTCAGTTTCACGGATAAGGGTGCTATTCATTGCGCTGCGGTTGTTGACGCCAGTTAGTGGGTCTTTAACAGCGGCTAACAATGCTGAATGATATGAGATAGCGTTACGCAAAGGGTATACCAAACCGCAAAGCAGGTATTCCATTAGCATGGTTTCTTTTGCTGTAAACTTGGTTTTTCGCGTTATTGAAAGTTGTCCGAGAGATTGTGCAGCAACAACTAATTGATATGAGCAGGAATGTTTTGCCGGAGTGCCCAGAGTGATGTCTATTTTCTGTACCCTGTTTTCAAAGGTAATGCTGTCGTGTGGGACGAGAGACTTGATTTCCTGGGAGTAAACTTCAATTAATTTACTGATATCGAGCGTAGTTTGCAGGACGTTAGCAATTTGCAGGGCTTTGTTCAGCTCTTTATGCTCAGATTTCTTTTCAATGAAATTTGACATTAAGGCAAGATTACCCAGTTCATAGATGGGTTCTTTTGCATTCTGTTTTTGCTGTGATGATGGCATTGTAGCTCCTTAAATCGATTTCTATCCGTGAAATAACCAGCAAAATATGTGCCAGAAAAAATTATTAGGTGTTTAAAGGCCTATTAAATAGTTGAATAGCTTGTCACGCCTAATGAAATTAATGATTAATGTCAATTTAATATTACAATATATTTAAAAATATTTCATTAGTTTGCTATAGATATTATTATTCACACCGTGAATTCGTCAATTTAATGACGAATATGTTTGTGGTTGTCATGAAAAATCATGACTATGAGGTGTTATTTTTTTGCGACGGTTAATTGACACCCACCATTTTTATTGAAAATAGCGCGTAATGAGGCAATAATCGCTCGTCACTGGAGAATTATTGCCAGTATTTAATTTCATGAGACAAGGATGAATCATGACATGTCACAATATTCAGCATCCCAGCGAACTTCTTACGTTGCTGAGGATACCGCTCTCTCCGAGTAAGGACCGCCTCGGTGAAATTCTGCTTCACTTGAAAATACTTGAATTTCGGCAGTTAGAGTCAGCGCTTAAGCAACAGCTACAATCAAAAAAACGTTTAGGTACATTGTTGCTGGAAATGGGCTGCGTGACGCGCGGGCAGCTGTATCCGGCTTTGGCAAAGAAACTCGGTATTCTGTATATCAGGCTTGTCAGCTTTGAGGTGGATGATAGCGTGGTCTCCCGTGTACCGCCTCATCTTGCGTTGCAATTCAATATCATGCCGCTGGCCTATTTTGATGGGCGTTTGTTTGTGGCAATGGAAAACCCAATTGATGGTGAAGGCTTAAGTCGTCTGCGGTTTATATGTGGATTTGGCGTAGAGGCGCTAATGGCATCCGCGCGGGAAATTGCCATTACTGTGGGTAGACATTATAGCAACGCGGAAGAAACGGAAGCCTTGCAAGATATGTCTGACAGGCAAGGTATTGTAAAAATACCTTCATCGATAACAAGCCAACAGTCCAGTCGTCGCCCTGTTGTTCGTTTGTTAAATGCAATTTTATTGCAAGGTTTGATGCGTGGGGCTTCTGATATTAATATTCAGCCTGCCGCGGATACCGTTAGAGTTTATTACCGTGTTGATGGGAAATTGCAACAAATTCGAACTCTCGACCGAGAGCTTTTAAAGCCCTTGGTGAGCCGCACTAAAATTATTGCTGGCATGGATATATCCGAACGACGTATTGCGCAGGATGGTCATGCACAATTAAAACGTGGTGATGTTCACGTTGATTTAAGGGTTTCAGTTATTCCGACTATTAATGGTGAGAGTGTGGTCATTCGAGTTCTTGACCAACAGCACAGGTTGTTGCAGTTAAGTGAATTAGGGTTGCCTGAGAATGATTGCGCCAGTTTATTAGAATTAATTAACAAGCCGCACGGTATGATTCTCGTGGCGGGGCCGACAGGGTCTGGAAAAACGACAAGCTTGTATGCCTTGATGAATGAAATCAGAAAGAGTCGCCGTCATATTTTGTCGGTGGAAGATCCGGTTGAATATGATATAGCGGGTATTGAACAGGTGCAGGTCTCATCACGAAAAGGTGTTACATTTAGCGGTGCTTTACGACACTTTCTCCGTCACGACCCGGATGTCATTATGGTAGGTGAAATTCGTGATGCTGAAACCGCAGCGATTGCAAATCGAGCGGCTCTGACAGGGCATTTATTATTAAGTACCTTACATACAAATAGTGCGCCGGCAACGATAACGCGATTACTGAATATGGGGGTTGAACGTTTTTTATTGAGTGATACGTTGTTGGCAGTGATCTCGCAACGTCTCGTTAGGCTTAACTGCAATCATTGCAAGATAGAACAACCTGTTTCGCAGTCGCTAAGAGAAAAGCTTTCATTGGGAACGGAAATAAAATTTTTCCATGGCGGTGGTTGTGTGCAATGCCATCAAAGTGGTTATTCAGGGCGAAGGGTTGTTGCAGAAATATTAACGGTTACCAGTGATATAGCAGCCTTGATTGTGCAGGGTGTTTCTACCTTGCAGTTAAGTAAATATATAGAAAAGAAAGGGGTGCATGATTTGCGGAAGAATGCATTAGCACTGGCCGCTCAAGGAGAAACTTCTTTGGAGGAAGTGTTGTCTATTTGTGCTGATTAGCTTTTGCAGAAAGGATAGACGCTGCGCAAGAAAGCCCGCTGCGAACAGCGCCTTCCAATGTGGCGGGGTAACCGGTATCAGTATAATCACCCGCTAACCAAAAATTACTGACATTGGTTTTGTTTGCTGGACGCAATTCGTTGATGCCAGCTTCACAAAGAAAAGTAGCACGCTTTTCTTTGGTGACAAATGCATCAACTGGGCTTGGCCAGTCAGGTTTGACTTTGGCCACTTCATTTTTGACAAGTTCAATTAATTCGATATTGCCAAGTTTTTGATGTGAGCCTTCACTGCTGATTACGACAGCCATAAGTCCTGGTTGGCCTGCAACACTTCTGTCGAATACCCACTGTGAAGTGCTGTCTACTAAGCCGATCATGGGTTTTCCCAAACGAATGTTCTCAGGGTATTGCAAATAAACAGTGTAAATTGGCGAGCTTTTTATTTGATTGAGTTTATGAGTGCTGGATGAAAATTGTGTATGCTCCTCAAGCAGGCGAGTAGCTGCTCGCGCTGAGGTTGCTAAAACAATGTGATCAGCGGATAGGATTTCCCCACAGGAAAGTTTGATGATTAGAGTCTCAGGGTTGTTGAAATTTAAATGTGTCGCACGTTTCTCAAGCCGGACTGTTCCGCCATGTTGTTGAATGTAAGTAATTGCTGGATTAGGTAGCAGCGTACTTAAGTCTTTACGTGGAAATAACAAGTCTGAATCTTGACGGCAGTGAGCAAAGGTGTCTGTAATAACTCGGCAAAAAACTTGGGCAGATGCCTGAGATACAGGCGTATTAAGCGTGGCCAGACAAAGAGGTTCCCAGAGGGTGTTTATTAATCGTGTTGATTGATGATGGCTATTTAAATAATCTAGCAGCGCCATATCCTTTTTTAATTGTCCATTGTTTGATGTAATGCTTTTACATATTTTTAATGCGAGCCAACGTTCATGAAATGCGATGCCTTTAGCGGTTAATAGTGCGAATAATAAATGAAATGGCGCAGGCAGAGCAGGCGCTTTAATTTGTAAAGTTGGGTGGCAGGAAGCGGTAAGCAGGCTGTGCATGTTAAGCGTTAATGGCTGACGCAGAAAAGTTTCCGTTTCATTGATGTTAAGTATTTTTAATAAGTGCAGTATGTTGTGGTAAGCACCTATTAACAGGTGCTGGCCATTATCAACATGGTAGTCTTTGTATTGAATGGCGCGTGCCCGACCGCCTGCTTGCTTGGCAGAATCAAGTAATGTTACCTGCATATTGTTGCGACTTAATTCGAGGGCGGTGGCTAAGCCAGCCCAGCCGGCACCAATGATGATGGTGTGCATGGTTAGTTTTGTAATTTAATAAAATTTTTGTAGCGCTTTTTTTCCTGCCGTGCCGTTCTCCAGGCGATCCAGAGCTTATGTATCGGCGTCAGGCTGGTGCGTTTTTGCAGAACGTTAAAGTCATTTTTTTCAATTTCATCGAGAATGGCAAGATAGATTTTTGCCATGATGACGCCGCTGCGCTGCGCGTTGCGATCACTGTCAGGTAATAATTCAAACGCCTTTGTGTAATAGTCTCTGGCACGTTGTGCCTGGAACTGAAAAAGCTGTTTGAGCTGGTCTTTGTTATTGCCGGTTTGTAGGTCTTCAGGCTTGCTATTAAAGCGTTTAAATTCATCGAGTGGAATATATACACGGCCACGTTCGGCATCCTCTTTGACATCACGCAGGATATTCGTTAGCTGGAATGCCATGCCGAGATTGTGTGCGTATTTGATGGTGTGGCGATCCTGGTGGCCAAAAATTTCGACAGCCATGATGCCAACAATGCTCGCGACGCGGTGACAATATAATGAAAGCTCTTTGAAACTAGGGTAGGCGTCATAGTGCAGATCCATTTCCATACCGTCTAGTATCTCGAGAAAATGGTCCTGGGGTAGATTGAAATCTTTTATTGATATAGCTAGCGCTTTTGTAACGGGATGTTGCGGTGTGCCCTCAAAGAGCCGCGAAATCTCTTCGCGCCACCAGTTAAGTTTGTTTTGAGCTATTTCTTGATCGTTTGTTTCATCAACAACATCATCCACTTCTCGGCAAAAAGCGTACACAGCAGTGATTGCGCGACGCTGATCTGGGGGTAAAAACAGAAAGCTGTAATAGAAACTCGAACCGCTTTTCGCGGTTTTGTCTTGACAATATTCGTCTGGGGTCATAAGTCGGTGGCATATTTATAAAGCTGACCCAGATGATACATAAAATCTGCTATCTAGGACACCATGGCAGAAGAGCAGGGACTGGAATTTAAAAAGCGGCCTGCTATTTATTTTTTTATTTTTGAGGATCGAAACTTAATTGGCGTATTATCTAGTAATATTCCCAGATGCCAAGGGTGCAGAGTTATTTTTTATGCAGGCTTTATGGGTATGGAGATAGTTACTGGATCGTGTGATGCGTAATCGTAAACAATTGAAATTGTTAGTTTTTTTATTTTTTCTGTTATTTTATATGAATGCGAGAAGCATTGAGTTTTATATCGTGGTGATTTAATAATAAAATCGGCATAAAAAACTTAAGGTTGGTGTTTTTTAGGACGACATAATAGTTAGTTACATAATGACTGCTATCGTCTGATTTGTTTAAGGATGTAGCAAGGAAAGCCATAAGTGGTGCGAGTTGCCTAAGCTGAAGAACAGATTGTTCATCTGTATGCTGACTTACGCCACAAAAGGATATATGAGATGCCAAAGCCGCTGCGAGTGTTGATGATTGAAGACTCAGAAGATGATGCTGAGTTGATTCTTCTTCATTTGAAAAAAGGCGGGTTTGCGCCAGAGCACACTCGTGTAGAGACGAGTGATGAAATGCAGGAAGCTCTACAAGGAGCGACCTGGGATATAATTTTTTCAGATTATAATATGCCAAGGTTTAACGGCCTGTTAGCACTTGGCTTACTGCGTTCAAATCAAATTGACACCCCTTTTATACTTATTTCAGGCGCGGTGGGCGAAGAAACAGCTGTGGCTGCGATGCGTGCTGGCGCAAATGATTACATAATGAAAGACAAGCTTGCGCGCTTGGTCCCCGTGATAGAGCGTGAGTTGCGTGAAGTGGATATGCGGCTTGCTCGATATAAGGCTGAGCAGGAACTGCACTTAACCGCGCGAGTATTTGAATCCAGTATGGAAGCGATGGTCATCACTGATGCCGAATCCAAAATTCTGCGAGTCAATAAAGCTTTTATAGAAATGACGGGGTATAAGGAGCATGAAATTATCGGTGAGACGCCGAAAATTTTACATTCAGGTCGTCATGCTAAGGATTTTTATCATGAGATGTGGCTGTCTTTAGGCCGTAATGGGTTTTGGCGAGGTGAAGTCTGGAATCGGCGTAAAAATGGTGAGGTTTATCCCGGTTGGTTGACGATTAGTGCAGTGCATAATAGCGAGGGGGAAGTGACGCATTATATATCTGGCGCTACAGATTTGAGCGAACAGAAGGAAACCGAACAGCGCATCCAGCATCTTATGTACTATGATGCCTTAACTGAGTTACCTAACCGAACGCTTTTTCGTGAACGTTTTAAAAAGATAATGGCGCGGGCTTTACATGAAGAAAAGCGCGTTGCTTTTTTTCACATTGATATGGATCGTTTTATTGCGGTCAATGACACCTTCGGTCATCGTGTGGGTGACCGCATATTGAAGCAAGTGGGGTCTCGATTACAAGAGTTTGTCACAGAACATGATATCGTTGCTCGCTTTTCAGGTGATGAGTTTGCTGTGGCGATGCCCGATTTGGCTGATAAAGACTGCGTTGAAGAATTAACACGAAACTTGATTAATGCATTTTCAGAACCTTTTAATGCATTTGGAAATGAGTTGTTTCTCACGCCAAATATTGGTGTTGCCATTTTCCCTGATGACAGTGAGCATTTTGATGAGCTGGTGTGTTTTGCAGACACAGCATTACACAAGACTAAACGCCGTGGTGGTGGTGGGTATCAGTTGTATGAGAAGGCGATGAATTCTGATGCGGCTGAGAGAATGAGCACAGAAAATGCATTGCGCAGGGCATTGGATAAGGATGAGTTTAAGCTTTATTATCAGCCTCAGATATCAATGGAAAGCGGTGATATTATCGGTTTAGAAGCATTGTTGCGCTGGCAGCGTCCAGATATGAAGTTAGTACCACCCAGCATGTTTATTCCGCTACTAGAAGAGAATGGGCTTATAGTTCCAGTCGGTGAATGGGTGTTAAAGCAAGCCTGTAGAGAGCATGCTGGCTGGGTTAAAGCAGGCTATGCCCCCGGTCGAATAGCAATAAATCTTTCAGCTTTGCAGTTTCGCAATAAAAACCTTGTTAGCTCGATCAAGTCAGCGTTGAATGAAGCTGGTTGTTCTCCTCACATGTTAGAATTAGAAATCACCGAAAGCAGTGTTATGGATGACCCTGAATTTGCACTTGAAACATTAAATATTTGTCATGAAATGGGCGTACGCCTGGCGATTGATGATTTTGGAACAGGTTATTCGTCGCTCAGTTATTTAAAACGTTTCCCACTTGATATTTTGAAGATTGATCAATCTTTTGTAGCAGAAATCCCTGAAGATGAGGATGATGCTGCGATTATTGATACCATTATTGCCATGGCGCATCGCTTGAAATTAGATGTTATCGCCGAGGGTGTTGAAAACGCTGCGCAGGCAGAGTTTTTACGTGAACATGGCTGTAATTATGTGCAGGGCTATTATTATGGAAGACCCATGCCGGCATCAGAAATACCAGCGCGCTTTGCATTCAAGCAAGCATGATTTTTATTTTACCGGCTCTGGAATGAAATGGAAGATGAATACATTGATAGAAAATAAAGCATTGATGACAAGGTTGGCACATTGCACTGATTTGCCCAGTCCTATCGGTATTGCATCTCGTTTGATTGAGCTCTGTCAGGATCCTGATGTGGCTATGATGGATGTGGTGAATACCGTGGGTTGTGACCCCGCAATTTCATCTAAGTTGCTGCGCATGGCAAATTCACCGCTGTATGCCCGAAAACGAAAAACTGAAAACTTACGCCAGGCTATCGCTTTGTTTGGTTTGAATGGCACATTAACTATGGCGTTGGGTTTTTCTCTCGTTCAATCAACAAAAACAAGTAGCTCTAACGGCCTTGATCATGATCGTTTTTGGAAACGCGCGCTGGCGACAGCAGTGTGCAGTCAAGTGCTTGGCATGTATCTTTCAGTTGAAGGTAAGGAAGAGTTATTTTTAGCAGGATTGTTGCAGGATATCGGCATCTTAGTATTAGATAGAGTTGAGTCTGATCTTTATCAGTCGCTTGAAAATAATTACCCACCGCATGAAGATATATTTGAAATGGAAAAAGAGGTGCTTGGTGCTGATCATGCGGAAGTAGGTGCATGGTTGCTGAAACACTGGAACTTACCAAAAAATTTGGTTGCCATTACTGCTGGAAGCCATCAGGTTGATGTTGTTAAAACGCAGAGGATAGAAAACCAACTGGTTAAAATTAATATGGTGGCGAGTGTATTAGCCGATGTTTGGTGGCAGGACAGTATAGAAGAAGCTATTAAAAAATCTGCTTTTATGGCGAAAAAATTGCTTGCTATTTCAAATGAAACATTAATAACAATACTTGATGAATCAAAATTGATTATTAACGAAACTGCTATGTTGTTTGAAATTGATCTCGGTGATCAATCGCTTGTCAATTTAATGTTGGAGCAGGCTAAAGAGCAAATAACGTTGCGAAATACCAGGGCTATTCAAGAAGCAATGGAGCTTAAAAATCATACTGATCAATTGCAATCCAAAAATCAGGTATTGGAAGAAGAAAACAAGCGTGATCAGATGACGGGTAATTATAATCGTAAGTATTTGGAGAATTTTTTAGAGGAAGAGTATCAGCTTTCAACTCAAAACTATTACCCTTTAGCAGTGGCCTTTATTGACCTTGATAATTTCAAATTTATAAATGATAACTATGGCCATCAAGCAGGTGATGAGGTGTTAGTGCATTGTGCGAATATTTTGACAGGAAATATTCGTGATAACGATATGATTGCTCGATACGGTGGTGATGAATTTGTTGTAGTGATGCCGGGGACAGGGAGACAGGGGGCTCGTGAGATGAGTAATCGTTTCGCGCAGGCTCTACGTGATAGGGAGTGTCATATTACTGGTTATGAAAGTATATCAGTGACAGCATCTATCGGTGTAAGCGTGTATGAAGTGGGCAATGATGTAAGCTCTTCAAGTGATTTGTTGCGAGATGCTGATAGAGCACTTTATACAGCAAAAAAATCAGGGCGTGACCAGGTGCAGGTGTACGAAATTGATTCCAATTAATAAGCAGGGTGTTTAGTAATTGTTTTTGATTATGGTGTGTTTAGCTTCAGTTTTTACTGTGATGTTCTTCATGAGACTTTTTAGATTTCAACTCATCGCCAGTATCGGCTTGGTCTACCAGTTTATTCAGTAGTGAGTTTAATAGAGTGTCGGATTTCTTTTGAGTAGGCGTTAGTTCAGCGGGTTGAAATAACTGGTTGAAGCCATCAAGTAGTTTTGCGACATCTTTGGATGGATTTTCCAGTAAATTTTCAGCTATTGGATTACGAATAAGCTTATCCAAGTCTTTTGTGAATTTAGAGAGATCCTGTAGATTTGCTTTTTCTGAAAGTTCGTTGGCAGTCGCTGGTGTCTGATTTATGCTTTGGTTTTGTTGGTAACTGCTTACGACAACTTCGCGGGTTTGCTGGTATTGTAAGTCAATTGAAAAATTTGACAGTTCTTCGCTATCAATTTTTAATTCAGTTGCCTTTTCAAACGCTTTTTGGATATTCCCATCAAAAAATTTCTGAGAAATTTTTTCAACATCTTCTAGTAATTCACCGATGGCTTTTTGTTCGTCTTCATCCAATTCTCCAACGACCTGATAACTGATGCCTGAATTAAGTGTAATTGAGGTGCTGCGACTTATGCTGCTACCATTTTCATCTTTACTGACAGTTTGTTGTGACTGAGCATTAAGGTTGCTAAATAGGTCAATTTTTACTGTGTCACCATCTTGCGTAGTTATTTCAATTGAAGAGCTGATATTTCTAGTTACTGCTCTACTAAGGGATGCCTCTTGTATGGCAGCGCTGCTAACTGTTGAAATGTCATTGCTACCGGGTGCCGTATTACTCAGCCCGTCAAAACGTTCTTGAAGCAGACTGTAGGTTTGATCAAAATCATCTTTTACTTTTCCTTCTAATGCGCCAAGGCTTTTAAGGATTTCACCCGCTTCTTTAAATCCTTGTTCTACACCTGCGCGCGCCTTTGATATTAATTCTTCACGTTTTTCTGGGTCTTGTTCAGCGGAGACTCGTCCTTCAATAAAGCTGAATATTCTGTCGGCTACTTTTTCTGGAGTGAATTCTTGAGGGTCGAGTTTGCTGAGCTGAATGCCGTCAGGGAGTTTCCCTTGTATTTTCTCAGCTAGCTGTTTGTTTAGTTGCTTGTTAAGTAACTCCTGAGTTTTCTCAGGAGTTAGTGAGCCTAAAGTAAAGCCATCGTTTGATGATAGGCGGGGAGCAGGAATATTATGTTGGTGGGCTTGATTGGCTGTTAATGGTTTGATCTGGCTGGAGTGGCCGCCATGGTTTAACGCACCTGATTGAATAGCATTCATATTTGACTCCCGTACCTAACTTAACATAATTAAATTTAACTTTAATTCAGAGAAACGAGTGCTGTTTCCCTGCCTTTAGTGCAGCTTATGCTTTACTTTATCGTCGCAAAATACTGAATCTTTAGGAGCTGGGCAACATAATAATATTTGTTATATTATTCAGTTATTTATATTATATATTGAAAGTTATAGGTTACCTGTAAATTTTGCTCGGATTGGGCTGCTTAATAAACTTGTTTGAAGCAAATATTGCTTGCTAGTGTTGATATTTGAATTACTACGTTGAATGTATTTTTAGAGCGGAGTTTTTTGGGAGTGGGACAATGCCTTTATAGATTAAGGTTTCTTTGCGGTCATCTTAACAATATTAACTACTGCCAAGTTTTAAGGAGATGGATGCCAGTCGTTTGCCTAATGCATGACAGAGCCGTTGCTCTTCATCGCTTATTGGTAGCCTGCTATCATCGCCAGCGAAATGACTGGCTCCGTAGGGTGTGCCGCCACTGCGGGTGTGTGAAAGGTCGGTTTCGCTGTAGGGTATGCCACTGATCACCATACCTTGATGTAATAGCGGTATTATCATAGATAGTAGAGTTGTTTCCTGGCCACCGTGCATTGATGCAGTGGATGTAAACACTGAGGCAGGTTTGCCCGCTAATGCTCCGGATAACCACAGAGAACCTGTGCTATCGAGAAAATATTTAAGTGGTGCGGCCATGTTACCAAATCGTGTTGGGCTGCCCAGAGCGAGTCCCTCACATTCTTTCAGGTCATCGAGTGTTGCATAGGGTGGGCCATCGTTAGGTATGTTGTCTTCTTGCGCTTCGCAGACTGTGGATACAGCTGGAACGGTTCTAATGCGCGCGCTGGCACCATTCACTTCATCGATACCTCTGGCAATCAGCTGGGCCATTTTTCCTACATTGCCGCTTCGGCTGTAATAAAGTACCAGGATGTCCATCGTTACAGTATCTCCAAAACGTTTTCCGGTGGCCGTCCAATTGCGGCTTTATTGTTAGCGATGACAATGGGGCGTTCAATTAATTTCGGATAAGTTATCATCGCGTTTATCAAGGTATTTTTATCAAGTTCGTTATTGTCTAAATGGTGTTGTTTGTATTCGTCTTCATTTTTACGCATGAGGTCGCGAGGAGTCATGTCGAGCTTTTTTAGAATCTCAATTAATGTCGTTGCATCGGGTGGTGTTTTTAGATATTCAATAATTTCGGGCTCGATGCCGCGACTTTGCAATAACTGCAGTGTTAAGCGCGACTTTGTGCAACGCGGATTGTGATAAATGGTCACCTTCATTTCGAGTCCTGAGCAGCTGTTTTTGAATAACTCTATACTACCTTCGTCTAGCTTGACAGCCAATAGGGCGGGTGTTAATTTCTTTGGAAAATAACGTTAATATCTACGTTAAACAGGCTCAAAATACAGTTTTCCCATTTGGGGTGTTATCTTGTCAAGCTTATACAAACAGCTGTTATTGTTGATCATCGTTGCTATCACAGGTTGTGCCTCTGCGCCTACTCAAGAAATGAGCGATGCTCGACAGGCCGTGCAAGCAGCACAAGATGCGGGTGCTGATCGTCATGCTCCGGATACCATGAAAAATGCCAAGCAGCGACTTGGTAAAGCCGGCGAAGAAATTCAAAGTGGTGATTTCAGAGGTGCGCGCAGAGATGCTGAGGCAGCGAAAAAAAATGCCATAGATGCACAAGATATGTCGCTTGCTATCAGTGGGGCTAGAATTGCAGTTGAAAAGGCGGCAGCTAAAGGTGTTTTGACTGGGGCTTCTGAGGTGTTGCTGGAAAAAGCAGAGCAGGCTGCACGAGTAGCTGAGGTGTCTACTGCAATTCGTTTTGCCATTGATGCGAAACATCAAGCCGAGCAGGATCTCAGGCTGGAAGAATAAAAAATCTGATTAACGTTATATTTATCTGTTATGTAAATCGCAAGGTTTGACAGAGAGGCTTGTTGTGATAAAAAAAATTGAATTTGTGTTTGAGTCAATGTTGTGGAGTAGTCGTTATATCGTTATCCTGGCGGTCGTCGCTAGCTTAATAACATCTATTGCCATGTTTTATGTGGCAACTGTTGATGTCGTTTTTCTGGTTGCCCATCTGGGCGAATATGCTTCCCCTTCGCTTGATGCTTTGGCGCGGGCTGAATTGCGCGGTGTTACCGTTACCCACGTTGTTGAGGTCATTGATGGCTATTTGTTAGCCGCTGTCCTGCTGATTTTCTCATTGGGTTTATATGAGCTGTTTATCAGTAAAATTGATAGCGCTGAGAATTCTGAAACATCATCAAATGTGTTGTTAATAACCAGTCTCGATGATTTAAAGGCACGCCTGGCTAAAGTCATCCTGATGATTCTTATCGTTAGGTTTTTTGAGTATGTGATCAGCATGCATTATGAAACACCACTTGATACCCTTTATCTTGCCGCAGGTATTGCCTTGATTGGATTGTCTCTTTATCTCAGCCATGCTGCTGATCCTGCTGAAAAGAGCAGTTCGCATTAAAAGTAGCATGAGATTTTTTAGGAGACCTTAATGGCAAGGTTTGATAGTGTGCTGTGAGGTTACGTATTGCGGCAATAAAATTCAGGCATGCTTTTACTGTCCGAATTAATTGTTATTAATCGCTTACACCACGTGCGGCTTCAAGGACCAGCGCATCAAATTCCTGTTCTGACATCAGCTTACGCTCGGCAACAATATCACGTACTGGTCGTCCGCTTTTTTCAGATTCTTTGGCAATTTCACCAGCGGCTGCATAGCCGATCGAGGTATTCAACAGGGTCGCTAAACCGACACTTTGATGCAGAAAGTATTTGCAGCGCTCGCGATCAACCTTTAAGCCTTTTAGATTTCGTTCGGTGGCCGCTTGCACGGCGTTACTGAGCCAGTCCATTGCATCGAATAAGGCTGAGCCCATGGCAGGCATCATCACGTTTAGCTCAAGTTGTCCTGCTTGAGTCATACCTGAAATGGCTGCATCCTGCCCCAGCACCTGAAAACAAACCTGGTTAAGCATCTCAAACATCACCGGATTGACTTTTCCCGGCATGATGCTGGAACCAGGCTGTACAGCTGGAAGCATAATCTCACCGAGGCCAGTACGTGGTCCCGAAGCGAGCAAGCGCATGTCATTAGAGATGCGTATCAGCTCCAAGGTGGTATCTCGAATACTCGATGAAAGGTGTTGAACATCATGCATGGATTGCATTTGTGCAGCTAGCCGTGGCGCTGGACGAATGTTTTCTCCGCTCAGTTGAGCAAGCTCTTTTGCTACGTTCTCAATATAGTCAGGAGAGGTGTTGAGTCCTGTGCCGGCAGCGCTACCGCCGAGGCCAATTTGGCACAGTGGATCGCGTGTTTCTTCTAGACGGTTGATGCAACGACGTAGAGTCCATGCATAGGCGTGAAATTCTCGTCCTACCGTTGTCGGTACGGCATCTTGCAAATGGGTGCGGGCACTTTTGACAGTATTGGATTCTTCGTTAGCAAGGCGTTCATATTCGTCGGCCATCGTGTTTAAGGAAGTAATAAGTCGCGGAAGTTTGGCTAGAGCGGCTAAACGAATAGCGGTGGGAATCGTATCGTTGGTGCTTTGCCCCATATTGACGTGATCATTTGGATTGAGCGGGGTATAACTGCCGCGTTCGCCACCCAGAGCAACATTGCCAATGTTAGCGATGACTTCATTGCTGTTCATGTTATGGCTGGTTCCCGCGCCGGCCTGAAAACGGTCTACGACAAATTGATCAATGTACTCGCCAGATAAAATTTGATCGCAAGCATCAGTAATGGCTGTGCAGAGTTTTTCACCCAGCCAGCCACCGTTCTTGTTTGCAATAGCAGCGGCACGTTTTATGCTTACATGGGCAAGTACAAAATCTTTGTCAGGACTTCGCCCGCTGATTGGGAAATTTACAATAGCTCGGCAAGTTTGAATTCCATACCAGGCATTGGCAGGTACATTAAGTGTGCCGAGACTGTCTTTTTCCTGACGAAATGAAGTGTCGTTCATGACTATGTGTATCCAGTTTAGTTATAGTAATACTGATTGCGTTGAACCAGTGATTTACTGACTTTAATCATGTAAGAGGTTTGTCAGTAATGTTGTTTTTGGTTGTCGTGTAAGCATAGAAACAGGGGCGTTTATGTTGCACCCAATTAACTACAGCCGTCGTACGAACATGCGCGTAGTATAACGCAGTGATGATCGCTATGCGGCATTTTCAGGGGAGAGAATATGATTTGCGTGCGTTGTATAGTGACAGGTCGAGTACAAGGTGTTTTCTACCGGGCATCAACAAGAAATAAGGCTGTCGAACTCAATCTTTGTGGTTATGTGCGTAATTTGATCGATGGCAGTGTTGAAGTGGTGGCGAGAGGTGACGAAATCAGCCTGCGAGAATTTAAGGACTGGTTATGGTTAGGGCCAATGTACGCAAAGGTGAGCAATGTGAGCTGTGAAGCGATAACCGAAGCAGCGGAAAATTTGTCGGATAAATACTCTGAGTCAGATGGTTTTGAAGTTATTTGAACTATGTTAAGGTCAGCTGCGAGAGGATTGTAAAAAATAAGGAGAATAGAATGAAGTATCACAAGATTTTGTTGCCGGTAGTATTTTTAATGTTTCTTGTCAGTGGTTATGCTCATGCCGAGATGGGCCATGAAAAGATGGGTGGTGATCATGCTGGTATGTCGGATATGGATAAAAAAGGCAGTCATAAAAAAGACTGGTCTGATTTTAAAATGATGATGACTAAGCGTCATAAAATGATGCGCAAAATGATGGGTATGAATCGTGATGTGATGAAAATTTTATTGGGACTCAATCACAAGCCATCCGCCGATGAGAAGAAAAAATTGTCTGAAATGATTAATAAGCTTGATGATATGATCGCGATGGATAAAGAAATGGGTATGAAGATGAAAGACAAATGGAAGATGAAAGGTCATCATGACGAATAAGTTTATAAATTGATAAATACAGCAATAAAAACGGGGCTAATAGCCCCGTTTTTATTGCTGAAACCAACGTGTCCTTAAAGCGCTGAAAACCTTGTCAGGGTAGCGCCGGTGACCGAGGCTGCCATTGTAACGCTCCAATGCTCGACGTAGATCACCTCGTTCCATATCCATATAGTATTTTAAAATCGTACAGCCTAAACGAAGGTTGGTGTCAGGGTGCAGCAGGTTGTCGTTGGGACGGCCAATTTCATTTAACCAAAAAGGCATAATTTGCATCAAACCCTGTGCGCCGGAACGTGATATCGCCCATTGATCAAAATTGCTCTCAACATCAATAACTGCGAGCACCAATTCTGGGGAGATATTCGCACGATTTGCTTCACCGTGAACCAGGCGTAAAAATTGGAGTCTCTTTTCTGGGTCAGAAATACGCTTGCGCAATCTGTTTGACATGTCTGTTAGCCAAACTTCAGCGATGTAACGATCTTTAAAACTTTTGCTGTTATTGACGGCCTCTAGTACAAGTTGTTTGAGTGCCGGATCAGTTTGTGTGGCAATACGCGCATTGACTGAGGTGACAAGCAATATCAGTAGAAATGTGATGATGATTTTATTTAGTGAGAAACGCATGTTGTGATCTGTATTGCTTGATTTTATAAGCGTTTAATCGGTAGAGAAGGTACGAACTTTAACCTTTAAATTTTTGAATAACTAAATTTTTATCCGTAATTTGAATGCTGGCATAGCAGCGGGTTTGATTTTGTGATTGAAACCTTGTAGTTCAACTTAGCAGCGCTGCTGCGATGCTAACCGCGAAACAATTTCTTCAAGTTTTATTTCGCTTGATTTATTGTCGCTTCGTTGTTTGTATTCGATAATGCCGTTATCGAGGCCGCGCTCTCCTAGTACCAGGCGATGTGGAATTCCAATTAAGTCAGCATTAGCAAACATGGCGCCAGCCCGTTCCTTACGGTCATCAAAAAGTACGCCAAGCCCTGTAGCTTGAAGTTGCTCGTAGAGCTGTTCAGCCGCTTCGCGCAGTCGTTGAGATTTATGCATATTGAGCGGCAACAGGATGACGTCAAAAGGGGCAATAGCCTGTGGCCAGATGATGCCGTTTTCGTCATGATTTTGTTCGATGGCTGCGGCAACGATGCGCGAGACGCCAATGCCGTAGCAGCCCATGCTCATGGCGACGGTTTTGCCTTGTTCGTTAAGGCATGTAGCATTCATGGCTTCGCTGTATTTTGTACCGAGCTGGAAGATGTGCCCCACCTCAATGCCGCGCTTGATTGACAGGATACCTTTGCCATCTGGGCTTGGATCGCCATCAACGACATTACGTAAATCGGCTATTTCAGCGACAGGCAAATCCCGTTCCCAATTTACGCCAGTGAGGTGCTTGCCATCGATGTTAGCGCCGCAAACAAAATCACTGGTGCAGGCTGCACTGCGGTCAGCAATAACAGTGATGTTCAGTCCGCGTGGGCCAACAGAACCAGGTTCGCAGCCACAGACTTCTTTGATCTGCTCTGGGCTAATTAAATTTAATGGTGCTGCAATTTGTGGTAATTTCTCAGCTTTGATTACGTTGAGCTCGTGATCGCCACGAACTACCAGAGCAACAACAGTGTTATCAATACCCTCTACCAGCAGCGTTTTCAAACATTGATGGGTTGCAACGTTTAAGAATGCGCTTACTTCATCGATGCTGTGTTGCTTGGCTGTGTCAACGACGGCCATTGTTTGTGTAGCATCGCCGCGCTGTTCGCTGGTGGCCAGCGCCTCGGCCAGCTCAATATTAGCTGCATAGTCACTTTCTGAGGAAAAGGCGATATCGTCTTCCCCGGATGATGCTAATACATGAAATTCATGCGAGGCGTTACCACCGATGCTGCCAGTGTCAGCTTGTACTGCGCGAAAATCTAAACCGATGCGTTGGAATATGCGATGGTAGGTTTCATTCATTAGCGCATAGGTTTGTTCTAACGAAGCTGCATCGAGGTGAAATGAATAAGCATCTTTCATTAAGAATTCACGGGATCGCATAATGCCAAAACGAGGGCGGATTTCATCACGAAATTTTGTCTGAATTTGATAAAAATTTAGTGGCAGTTGTTTATAGCTGCGAATTTCGCGCGAGGCAATATCGGTGATAACTTCTTCGTGGGTCGGCCCTAAACAGAACTCACGGTTATGGCGGTCTTTAAAGCGTAGTAGTTCGGGGCCATATTGTTCCCAACGACCCGAAGTTTCCCATAATTCAGAAGGTTGTATCGCCGGCATAAGCAGTTCCAGTGCTCCGGCACGATTCATTTCTTCGCGAACGATGGCCTCCGTTTTGCGTAAAACTTTGAGACCAAAAGGTAGCCAGTTATAAAGTCCCGATGCGAGCTTTCGAATCATTCCGGCGCGCAGCATCAGTTGGTGGCTGATGACTTCGGCATCGGAGGGTGTTTCTTTTTGAGTGGCGAGTAAAAAACGAGATAGGCGCATAGGTCTTGTTTGTCAGTAAAGTGTTAAAAGTGAGCGCTGCTTTCTAAAGGCAAGCTAGCAGGTGATTCTACAGGAATTATAGACAGTATGTCTTGGCGATAACAGCTCTGGTTAGTCCAGTCCTTTTGCAAACTAGGATGTGTTGCTTTTGTACTGTCGAGCTATTCTATTCGATTGTCGAAACGCATTGAAAGGTCAATTGACTGGATATCTTTGGTTAATGCACCTATGGATATGAAATCGACGCCTGTGAGCCCGATTTCGTAAAGATTATCTAATGTTATGCCACCCGATGCTTCTAATTTAACCTTTCCATCGTTGAGTTTTACTGCCTGTTTCAGCATGTCCAGAGAAAAATTATCCAGTAGCAGAGCATCCGCACCTGCTTCGAGGGCTTGCTCAACTTCTGAGATGGTTTCGACTTCGATTTCAACAGGCAGGCCAGCAGCGTTGCGGCGTGCAATATGGATGGCTTCAGAAACTGAACCACTGGCGATGATATGGTTTTCTTTGATTAGAATGGCATCGTAGAGACCCTTACGATGATTGAAGCAGCTACCACAGCGTACCGCATATTTTTGCGCCATGCGTAAGCCAGGAATGGTTTTGCGTGTGTCCAGTATCTGTACGGGCAAGTCGGATACACAGTTTGCATAGCGGCGTGCTAATGTAGCAGTGCCTGATAATGTTTGCAGGAAATTCAAGGCGGTTCGTTCACCACTTAATAGTGTGGTGGCGGAGCCGTTTAAGGTGCACAACACCTCGTCTGCTTTTATGGCATCGCCTTCCTCAAACATCCATTCTATGGTGATAGCAGGATCCAGTTGGCGAAAGGTTTCATCAAACCAGAGGCTGCCACAAAGGATGGCGTTTTCTCTGCATATGACATTAGCGCTAGTCTGGGTATCGTCAGGAATGAGTCCGGCGGTTAGATCACCGGAGCCGATATCTTCATCTAGTGCATGTTGAACAGTTTGCTGAATCTCTTTGTTGTTTATCATGTTTAATGGTCAAATTTTCAGGCTGCGCTGTTGAGGCGCTATTAGCAAATTATGCGCAATATTATAGGACAAAGGTTTTTTTCTGAACAGCTATGTTTTGAAAAGGCTTGAAATGTGAAAGTCCAGCCTCATGTTATTTAAAGTAATAAGGATAATTAGCAATTTAATATGAACACATTGTGTTCTAGAAACGACGAGGGCATCATTCATGCGAATGGATAAATTGACAAGTAAGTTTCAGGTGGCGCTGGCTGACGCGCAGAGTCTGGCTGTAGGGCGAGACCATCAATTTATAGAGCCACTGCATTTGATGACTTCTTTGTTGGATCAGCAGGGCGGCACGGTAAGGCATTTATTGCTGCAGGCGAATGTCAATGTAAATGCTTTGCGCTCACAATTGGGTGATGCCATGGATCATTTGTCCAGTGTTGAGGGTATGGACGGTGATGTGCATATATCAAACGACCTGGGAAGACTGCTAAATGTCACTGATAAATTAGCTCAAAAGCGTGATGACAGTTTTATCTCAAGCGAGCTGTTTGTGCTTGCTGCAGTGTCAGATAAAGGAGATCTCGGAAAACGACTGCGAGATGCAGGCGCTGACCAGCGCAATATTGAACAGGCAATCGAAAAAATGCGTGGCGGTGAGTCAGTCGACGATGCCAATGCTGAAGAGCATCGCCAGGCTCTGGATAAATATTCCATCAATTTAACTGAACGTGCTGAACAGGGAAAACTTGATCCGGTGATTGGTCGTGATGATGAAATTCGTCGTACGATTCAAGTGCTGCAACGTCGTACGAAAAACAACCCTGTATTAATAGGTGAGCCCGGTGTGGGTAAAACTGCAATCGTTGAAGGTTTGGCGCAACGTATTGTCAATAATGAAGTGCCTGAAGGTCTCAAAGGAAAGCGTTTGTTATCGCTGGACATGGGGGCGTTGATAGCCGGCGCGAAGTTTCGTGGTGAATTTGAAGAGCGACTTAAAGCTGTTCTTAATGATCTGGCGAAACAGGAAGGACAGGTGATTCTGTTTATTGATGAACTGCATACTATGGTGGGTGCCGGCAAAGCAGAAGGTGCTATGGATGCCGGTAATATGCTCAAACCGGCTTTGGCACGTGGTGAATTGCATTGTGTAGGCGCGACTACTTTGGATGAGTATCGTCAGTATGTTGAGAAAGACGCGGCACTGGAGCGACGTTTTCAAAAAGTATTGGTTGATGAGCCCTCGGTTGAAGACAGTATCGCAATTTTGCGTGGTCTGAAAGAAAAATACGAAGTGCATCACGGCGTTGAAATTACTGACCCGGCTATTGTTGCAGCAGCTACTTTATCGCATCGTTACATCAGTGATCGGAAAATGCCAGATAAAGCAATTGATCTGATAGATGAAGCGGCGAGCCGTATTCGCATTGAAATTGATTCAAAGCCAGAAGAAATGGATCGTATGGAAAGACGTTTAATTCAGCTTAAAATTGAACGCGAAGCCTTAAAGAAAGAAAATGACGATGCATCGAAAAAACGTTTGTTAATTATTAATGAAGAAATTGATTCTTTGGAACGTGAGTTCGCTGATCTTGAAGAAATTTGGAAAGCAGAAAAAGCAGCATTGCATGGAACACAGAAGATAAAAGAAGAGCTCGATCACGTCCGCACCGAACTTGAAACGGCACGCCGTGCTAGTGATTTAGGGCGTATGTCAGAACTTCAGTATGGACGTATTCCTGAGTTAGAGAAACAACTGGACATGGCATCTCAGGCGGAAATGCATGAAATGACGCTGTTGCGTAATCGAGTCAGTGAAGAAGAAATCGCTGAGGTAGTTTCGAAATGGACGGGTATTCCTGTGTCTGCCATGCTCGAAGGAGAACGGGATAAATTGCTGCGTATGGAAGAGGCTTTGCACGGCCGTGTTATTGGGCAGGACGAAGCTGTGACCGTCGTATCGGACGCAATTCGGCGAGCGCGTGCCGGACTTTCAGATCCGCAACGTCCGAACGGTTCATTTCTTTTTCTCGGCCCAACCGGTGTAGGAAAGACAGAGTTAAGTAAGGCTTTGGCACAATTTTTATTCGATACAGATGATGCGATGGTGCGCATCGATATGTCAGAGTTTATGGAAAAACATTCGGTAGCTCGTTTGATTGGTGCGCCACCGGGTTATGTAGGTTATGAAGAGGGTGGTTATTTAACAGAAGCGGTGCGTCGTAAACCCTATTCAGTGATCTTGCTTGATGAAATTGAGAAGGCGCACCCTGATGTGTTCAATATTTTGTTGCAAGTGCTTGATGATGGCCGATTAACGGATGGACATGGTCGAACTGTAGATTTTCGAAATACTGTCATCATAATGACCTCTAATCTTGGTTCGCAGTTGATTCAGGAGATGGCAGGAGAAGAACGTTATGATGAAATGAAGCAGGCAGTGATGGACGTTGTTGCTACACAGTTTCGTCCTGAATTTATTAATCGAATTGATGAGACGGTGGTGTTTCATCCTTTACTCAATGAGCAAATCCGCAAAATTGCTGTGATACAAATTGCTCAATTAAGAGATCGTCTGTCCGAGCGGGAGATTGATTTGGAATTGACTGAAGCTGCGCTTGACGTACTCGGTGCGGCTGGTTTTGATCCAGTTTATGGCGCACGCCCACTCAAACGAGCGATACAGAACAAGCTTGAAAATCCTTTAGCACAGAAATTGTTAGCAGGTGAATATGTTGCTGGTGACGTTATTCAGGTTGATCAAGATGATGAAAGTTTGAATTTTAGTCATAAAAAAATAGGCGCTGTTTCTGCCGCTTAAGCAGTAGCTTAGAGTTTTATATTCCTACAATTATATTGTGCTAAAAAACTTAATCGTCATATAAGGCGGGCAGTGTAAAGATTTGTTACACTGCTCGCCTTATTGTTTTTAGACCGCTTTAATATCCCTTATTTTTCGTTATACATTCCATTTTTCAAAGGATTTACATGAATATTGAGTCGCGTATTGCAGAGGAACTGTCTGTTCATCTGGATCAAGTTGTATCAGCTATTAAGTTGTTGGACGAGGGCTCGACAGTGCCGTTTATCTCTCGTTATAGAAAGGAAGCCACAGGTGGTCTTGATGATACTCAGCTGCGTACGCTTGAGGAACGTCTGCTCTATCTTCGTGAGCTGAATGATCGCCGTGCTGTGGTGCTAAAGAGTATTGATGAGCAAGGTAAACTGACGGATGCACTGGTGAATACTATTAATGGTGCTGAAACAAAAACACGTTTGGAAGATCTTTATGCCCCCTACAAGCAAAAACGTCGTACAAAAGCACAGATTGCCCGTGAAGCAGGTATCGAACCATTGCTTGATGTGCTCTTAGTTGATCCAAGTATTGACCCAGAAAAAATGGCGCGTGAATACCTCAATGATGAGGCTGGTTTTGCTGATCACACTGCGGTACTTGAAGGTGCGCGACAGATTTTTATGGAACGTGCAGCTGAAGAAGCCGATTTGGTAGGTAAGTTGCGCGATTATGTTTGGAGTAATGGTTTGATGACCTCCGCTGTGGTCAAAGGCGAAGAGCAAAAAGGCAGCAAGTTTGCCGATTATTTTGAATTTTCTGAAGCCTTAAAAAAGATGCCATCACACCGCGCTTTGGCTCTGTTTCGCGGACGTACTGAATCCGTATTGCGCGTGAAAATTATGGTACCAAAGCAGGATGATTTAGCTTCTGCTTTAGATCGTGGCATTTGTGAAGCGATGATTGCCGCTCATTTTGAACTTAGAGATGAAGGCCGTGCCGCAGACAAATGGTTGATGGAATGTGCGTGCTGGGCATGGCGTATTAAAATTTCTATGCAAATGGAATCTGAATTGAGTATGCGTTTACGCGAAGCAGCAGAAGAAGAGGCTATTCGTGTTTTTGGCGATAATATTCGTGATCTGATGCTGGCTGCTCCTGCCGGTCTGCGTACGACAATGGGGTTAGATCCCGGTTTACGTACCGGTGTGAAAGCTGTTGTCGTTGACGCAACCGGAAAGTTGCTGGAATACACTACAATTTTTCCTCATGCGCCTAAAAAGCAGTGGGATCAGTCATTAGCTGTGTTGCTTAAATTAGCAGAAAAGCATCGCGTGGATTTGGTAAGTATTGGTAATGGTACCGCATCACGTGAGACCGATAAGCTGGTGCAAGATCTAATGAAAAAATGTACTGCCCTGCGCCTTACTAGTCTTATGGTGAGCGAAGCAGGTGCCTCGGTTTACTCTGCTTCTGAGTTGGCTGCAAGGGAGTTTCCGGATCTGGATGTTAGCTACCGTGGCGCGGTATCAATTGCACGTCGTTTACAGGATCCGCTGGCAGAATTGGTGAAAATTGATCCCAAGGCAATTGGCGTAGGTCAGTATCAGCATGATGTTAGTCAAACGAGATTGGCAAAAAAACTTGAAGCAGTTGTTGAAGACTGTGTGAATGCTGTGGGAGTGGAAATTAACACGGCTTCGGCACCGCTGTTAGCACGAGTGGCAGGTTTGAGCGAAACGATGGCCTTGAATATCGTTTCTCATCGTGAGACCAATGGTGCTTTTGCAAATCGCAAACATCTACTTAAGGTGGCTCGCCTTGGTCCCAAAGCTTTTGAGCAGGCAGCTGGGTTTTTGCGTATCCGCGCCGGTGATAATCCTTTGGATGCTTCCGCCGTGCATCCCGAAGCTTATCCTTTAGTGGAAAAAATAATTCAGCAGAGTGGACGAAAAATTACTGACATTATCGGTGATAAACCTTTTTTAAATAGTTTAGCGGCAAATGATTTTGTTGATGAAAATTTTGGTGAACCTACGGTGCGTGACATTTTAGGTGAGCTGGAAAAACCTGGTCGAGATCCACGCCCTGAATTTAAGACTGCTACCTTTAAAGAAGGTGTGGAAAAATTATCTGATCTAAAAGTCGAGATGATTTTAGAAGGTGTGGTTACCAATGTTACTAATTTTGGTGCGTTTATTGATATTGGTGTACACCAAGATGGGTTGGTTCATGTTTCTGCTTTAGCGAATAAATTCGTAAAGGACCCTCGCGAAGTGGTGAAGGCCGGTGAAGTGGTCAAAGTCAAAGTGATGGAAGTAGATTTGCAACGCAAGCGTATTGGTCTGAGTATGCGACTCAGCGATGATTCAAAAGAAAAACCTCAAGACATTCAGCGAGATCGTAACCGGCCCAAAAAAGGTAAGTCACAGCATCAACAGAAACAGGTGGCGGAAAGTGGTAATAGTGCTATGGCAGATGCCTTTGCGCGTCTTAAACAGTAGTAGTTATTTTTTCTGCCGGACTGCATTTTTATTGTAACCGCTTAAGTTAATATTAGTAGCAAGATCAGGGTTGTCAGGCAGGACGGGTAATATCGCTAACCATAGATATCTTCATTGAATTGTTGTTGTATTTGTTCTACCTTAGTTCGGTTTTCAACCAGAGCGTTTACGCAGTCAATGTCTAGTTTTTCGCCTGCAAGCTGTTTCAGCATTTCAAAAGCCTTGTCATTGCTCCAGGCTTCCTTATAGGGACGGCTGGACGTTAAGGCGTCAAATACGTCAGCAACAGCAATGATGCGGGCTTCAAGGGGGATTTCTTCATGTACCCTGCCTTCAGGGTAGCCGCTGCCATTAACTGCTTCATGATGAAACTCTGCAATGTTTTTTAGCATGTTGATATTATTGAAGCCATCAAGTCCGAAGTTTGAAATAATATCATCGATCATTTCCCGGCCTTTGCGTGCATGAGTATTCATGATTGCCCGCTCACCAGTATCAAGTTGACCCGGTTTTAGTAAGATGTTGTCAGGTATCGCAACCTTGCCGATGTCATGCATAGGCGCAAACATGAAAATATGTTCGATATAATCATCATCAAGTTCATATTTATCAGCCAACGCACCCGCTATTATATGGCTGTAACGTGACATGCGGTCAAGGTGACTGCCTGTTTCCGGGTCACGCACGTGAGTAAAACCGCTAGTTGTTTTCAGGGCTGCACCCATGATTTTTAAGCTAGAGAGTTCATTGATCACCATAAGAGACAATAGATGGCCAAAAATATCCAGATTACTTAATACCTTCTCAGTAAAGACATCACTTTCATAAGAATTAAAAAATAAAAAACCAACAAACTCACCGCTGTGGAACATAGGCATGGTGTAGCTGGCTGCGTAACCCTGGCGTCCAATGCGTTTGGTATGTTCCTGTTTTCCATCGTCAAAGGTCACCAGTTTGTTGATGACACGTGGTTGACCTTTTTTTAGTATTTGTTTGAGTGATGGCGCATCATCCAGTAGTGCCTGGTAATGTTCAAGTGGTTTGTCATCGCCGCTACTGTGTAGGTAAGTTTTAAGAAGACGAGTTTCAGGGTCATAAATTGCTACAGCAATACGTGCGATAAAACTGAATTTATCTGCAATGGCGTGATGAGCGCTAATGAGTTTATCTTTTAGCGGTAGGTGTTTATTCAGGTCTTCAAGCAAATCACGATGATCAAACATAGTTCTGATTCTATTATGATTAGGGTTGAGTGATTATATATCGGAAAAAATTGAATAATAATAAATTTTTTATTAGCTTTATACAGATGGTCAATAGGTTATGATTCCTGAGATCTCTTTTTGGATGGTGCCGAGCTGATGTTGACACGAATTTATGCGCTGTTGTTGGCACAGTTTTTAACAGCCTTAAGTGATAATGCGGTGTTGTTTGCGGCTATCGCAATGATCTTGCAGATGGATGCAAGCCCAGTCTGGTATGTGCCCGTTTTGCAGGCGTCATTTTTGCTAGCCTTTGTTGTGTTGGCGCCATGGGTTGGCTCCTATGCTGACCGTCGTGCAAAACCCCGCGTGCTAATGATAGGCAATATTATCAAGGTGATGGGGGTTGCGCTGATCATGATTGGGGTAGAACCGCTTGCCGCCTATGCATTGATTGGCTTTGGTGCTGCGGTATATAGCCCGGCTAAGTACGGGATTTTGCCCGAGCTTGTGCCGCAACATCAGTTGCTTAAAGCCAATAGCTGGATAGAAGCGACAACAATCAGCGCTATTATTCTTGGTGCAATACTGGGTGGTCGTCTGGCAGATTTTTCCATTAATATAGCTTTATGGGTGGTGCTGGGCTGTTACCTTTTATCATTGTTAATGACTTTTCTAATACCAAGGTTGAAGCCACGGAGTTTAGATGCTCAGCCGGCATTCCTTGATTTTATAAAAATAATGCGCTCATTTATGGTTGTTCCACGGGTACGTTTTGCGATATTTTCAGCAAGTTTATTTTGGGGCGCATCTGCTGTTTTACGAGTTCTTTTGGTAGCTTGGGTGCCCGCAGTACTAATGGCACGTTCAGCAGGTGATATAGCAGAGTTAACTTTATTTTTGGCAATCGGTGTAATTATGGGCGCTGTTATAGTGCCAAAATTAATAAAACTGGATACCTTAGGTAGAACACGCTATCCAGCCTATGCCATGGGATGCCTGATTCTGATTTTTTCGATGGTCGAAAATTTCTGGTCTGCAGGATTTGTTTTATTTTTAATCGGTATTGCAGGTGGCATGTTTATTGTTCCCATTAATACAGTGTTACAACAGATAGGGCATTCTACGATTGGTAGTGGTCATGCGATTGCAGTGCAGAATTTTTTTGAAAACCTTGCAATGTTGTTGACGGTCGGTTTGTATTCCATTGCTGCGGCTGCGGGTGTTTCATCTGTGACAGCTTTGTTTACCCTTGGTGTGGTATTTGTAGCCATTTCATTTGGTATTTTTCATTGTCTGAGAACCAATAAAAATTCAAGTGCAATCTCCGCAGATTAATTTTGCGTCAACCATAAGAAGCATTTTTATATTGCTTGTGCTGCTATTGCTTACTGGATGCGCAAACCTTGCTTGGCAGCCTGATCGCCCACGTGTTGCGTACTTGCCTGAGTACCGAGATGATGTCTTTTCTCAATATATGCCTATTATCGTTGTCGATAATCCGAGTCAAACTTACAATCAAATTGGCTATCCTGTTGCGGCGTTTAATGCAAAGGGCGAAGTTGATGTATCGATTTCGACTGATATGGCTGTGGCGTATGTTGGTCGGCGTGAATTTCGTACGAAAAAGGCTGAATATACGAATCTTATTTATCGCATTCATTTTCAACAGGTGCCATTCAGTCTGTTGCCGTTCAATTTAACTGCGGGAAATAATGTGGGGCTGATATTTATTGTTACATTGAATAGTGACAAGCAAGCTGTTTTGTTAACAACAGTACATACCTGCGGTTGTTTTGTTGCTGTTGTTCCAACGGATTATTTGGCTCATAAATTTTATCCAAAAAATTGGAGCTTGCATCAACAAACTGTTTTTGGTGCGCAGCTTCCCGGTGTTTTACAGTATCCACGCAACGAGGAAAATTTATATCATCCTGTTATTTATTTGGGCGATGCGACACACCGTGTCATCCACATTGATGTGCAAAGTGACACTGAAATTACTGAGAATTATGTGCATAAAAAATTACAGGTCGTGCCATTAAAGAATCTTGAAAATTTACAACTACCAAATGGGGAAACTGTATCATTGTTTGAAGAGAAGGGTTTGCGAATAGGTTATGTGAAAGGTTCGCTCAAACCCTTTGAGTTTTTATTTATGAGTTGGTGGGCTTTTGATGCTCGTATTGGTGAAGATAAAATGTACGGTGATCATTCTGAAACAGGTACGGTGTTTTACACTAGTCTTAAACCGTGGGCTCGCCAGCAGTCTGATATGTGGGATTTTTCTGGATTTCTTGAATATTGGGGTTGGAACTTGTAGGGCTTTGCATCTGATGGTTTTCCCTGTTGCTTGTTTAAGATATGCTGAGATTTAATTGAAACTTTGGTTGTTAAAACGTTTATGAAATCTACTAGATTGTTTTACCTGTTTTTTGTTGTGTTGCCGGCTGTGATGTTGGCCTATGCTTACTATCTTCAATTTGTTGACGGCCTTACACCTTGCCCACTGTGCATATTTCAACGTCTGGCGTATCTTGCGATTATAGTAGTTGCCCTATTCGGCGTGATACATGCGCCTGTAAATTATTTCCTGCGTATCTATAGCGGTTTGATAGCGCTATCTGCCATGGTCGGAGCTGTAATTGCGGGACGTCAGGTTTGGTTGCAGCATTTACCCGCTGACAAGGTTCCTGAATGCGGCCCCGGTTTGGATTACATGCTCGATGTATTTCCTTTGTCCGATACCTTGAAGATGGTGTTTATCGGTTCGGGTGAGTGTGCGGAGGTTGACTGGACCTTTTTATCTTTGAGTGTGGCGGAATGGAGTTTACTGTGTTTTTTATTGTTTGCGATTGTTGCACTGGTACATCTTGTCAGGGCCAGGCTTCGTTAAGCATTAATATTGCTTTGAAGTTGGAATAATTTTCGTATGACTTATTTACTTGCTAAGAGGTAAGTGAGTACCAGTATGACGATAAAAAGCACGCCGGTTAGTCCTTGCCAGAAAGCTACGGGATTACGTTCGATTAATGGTTCAGAGCTTTTTTTGCTGAAATTCTGATTGGGGTGTGAGAGGTCGTAGATGTATTCAGAAAGCAATGCATAACG
>Ga0316208_1000997_pt1 | contig 29097 bp, 25 predicted proteins | sample 3monopyrite_MG_FD_204944 | JGI IMG/M metagenome (GOLD analysis project Ga0316208, IMG submission 204944) | Microbial mat bacterial communities from mineral coupon in-situ incubated in ocean water Damariscotta River, Maine, United States -... | ecosystem: Environmental > Aquatic > Marine >... | reverse complement strand
AGGCCATGAAGGCCATGAAGGCCATGAAGGCCATGAAGGCCATGAAGGCCATGAAGGCCATGAAGGCCATGAAGGCCATGAAGGCCATGAAGGCCATGAAGGCCATGAAGGCCATGAAGGCCATGAAGGCCATGAAAAATCGGATATGCGCCCGGCGCAAGCGGAAAGCACCGGGCATTCCGCCCACGCGGCCCCAGAGCCTGAAATCTACACCTGCCCAATGCACCCGGAGGTCACTTCTGACACCCCCGGCTCCTGCCCTAAATGCGGCATGAACCTGGTTCCGCAGGGTGAGGGTGAACAGCACAAGCATGACGAGCAACCCAGCCATGGTGCACATGCGGGTCACAGCGCGGGTGGCGGACATGAGGGACATGGCTCTGGCCCCGCCATCCCCGGGATCGAGCCGCAATTCATGTCGATGGTTGGCCTGACCGAGGGTAAGCCGGTCAGCCCCGACGGGCTTATCATGGAATGGATAGAAACGCCCTTTGGGCCGTTTTTTCCGGGGCTTCCCGGTGGGCTGGCGCTGATGCTGACGCTTGATGGCGACAGCGTGGCGCAGGCCGTGGCGTCAAGCCTGGCGACTGGCGCACCGCAACTGCCCATTGCCGCTGATGAACTGCCCGACCGGCTTGCCGCGCTTTCACCGCTGGCTCCGGTCGCGCTGCGCGAACTGGCCTGTCGCGCATTGGAGGCCGCCGCGGGCACCACGACCGCCCCAAAAGAGGCCACAGCGCGCGCAGCTGCACTGGAGCGCGAGCGCATTGCCAGCCATCTGGGCTGGCTTGCCGGTCTGGCCCGGCAAATAGGGCTTTCGCGGCTGGAGCACCGTGCGGGCGCGTTGCAACTGGGTCTGTGCGCCGCCGAAGCGGAGGAGATCGCCAGACAAGCCCCGTCAATCAAGGCCTTTGTCAGCCGCGTGCCCCGTACCCCGCTCTTGCACGAAAAACTTGGCCGTATCGGGCCGATCAGCACCACCAATGCGCAAGGTTTCGGCGGTCCTGTCGCCCGCGCCTCTGGTATCAGGACCGATGCCCGGAGTGACGCACCCACCTATGCCGCACTTGGCTTTTCCCTCCACACCGAAACAGGCGGCGACGCCTGGGCGCGGTTGCTGCAACGTCTTGCGGAAATCGGGCAGAGCCTTGATCTGATCGCACAGGCAGGGGTCATTGCGCTGCCCGGAACCGCGCGGGCGGTGCCGCCGGACGGGCACGGCATGGCCAGCGTCGAAACCCCGCGCGGAAAGGCAACATTGCACCTGAACCTGAAAGACGGCGCAGTAGAGGCCATGCACCTGACAACCCCCTTTCCGGCGCTCGCAGCGCATATCGGGCCGATGACAGCGCAGATGGAGCTTGCCGATGCGCTGACCGCCATCGCCTCGCTCGACCTTGATCCTTGGGGGGCCAATACATGAGCACTGCTGTTGTTCTCTTTGCGCTTGCGGCTGGCTGCTACCTTGTGGCCGTCTGCGAGAGCTGGGTGGTTCACGGACGCCTGAGCCTGACACGCCCCGCCATATCGGCGCTGGCGCTATTGGGACGCGAACAAATCTTGCCGCGCACGCCCGACCGGCTGTTTTTTGAAACCGGGCCGGTTCTTCTGCTGATTGCAGGTTTGATGTCGGTGGCCGTGATCCCGTTGGCGCCGGGGCTGATCATTACCGATCTGGCCATCGGTGCGCTGTTTCTGAACGCCGCACTTGCCTATGTTCTGGTGGCGCTGATCATGGCCGGTTGGGGGCCGAACGGAGCCTATGGAATGATCGGCGGCTGGCGCTTTCTGGGGCAATTCGTCGCCTACGCGATGCTGATCGTCATGCCGATTACGGCCGTGGCGATGCGTGCGGAGTCGCTCTCGACTGTTCAGATCGTGCTGTCGCAGGCAACCCTCTGGAACGTGTTTTATCAACCGATCGGCTTTGTCCTGTTCGTGATTGCGGCGATGGGCGTGGCTTGGCTGGCGCCGATTGACCTGCCAACAGGTGGCGGCGATCTGGCCGGTGGAGTAGAGGCCGAATATACCGGCGCCCGCCTTGGGGTGCTGCGTTTGGCGCGCCTGGTGATCATTGTCGCGCTGTCCGGTGCAACGGTCACCTTTTATCTTGGCGGCTGGCTTGGCCCATGGCTGCCCGGCTGGGCATGGACGGCGCTCAAGACGCTTGCCGTCGCCGCAGCAATGCTGACGCTGGGCCGACAACTGCCGCGGCTGCGTGAGGCCCGATATCTTGCCGTGAGTTGGAAGCTTGGCATTTCACTGGCGTTGGCGAATATTTTCCTTGTCGGTGTCATTGCGTTGGTAGTGCCGATATGAGCGTTGCCACGTCCTTATTCCTTGCCTTTTTCGGGATCGCAGCGGTCTGGTTCGGTATTGTTGTGTTCCGTACCCATTCGATGGTGCGCTCTGCCATCGCGCTCTTGTTCTCGCAAACCGCCATCGGCGCGATGTTTCTTGTGATGCAGGCCGAATTTCTGGGTGTTCTCCAGATCATGATGATGGCCACCGAGATGAGCGTGATGGCGATCTTCATGGTGATGTTCATGATGGACCCCGGCGGGATGGGAAAAATGGACATGACCCACCAGAAGCGCTTGTCGCTCTGGGCGGCGGGCATTGGTCTGGTTGCCGCGCTGGCGGTGATCTGGGGCGCGGGCTGGCAGGGTCCCGTGCCCGAGGTTCCGGGCGCTGATGAGCAAGCCAGAATGCTGGGGCGCGAGCTCTTGGGCCGGTCGATGTTCATCTTCGAAAGCGCGGCACTGATGATCCTGACCGCGATGATTGCCGCAACCATGGTTGCCATCGCGCCACGAGAAGAGGAAAACCCATGATCCCCGAACTTGTCATTGCACTCAGTATCGGTGCCGCACTCTTTGGTGTCGGGCTTTATGGCGCTCTGAGCCAGACCAATCTGGTGATGATCATCATGGGTGTGGAACTGGTGCTGGCCGCGGCACTGGTCAACATGGTGGCCTTCTGGCGTTATCTGCACCCTGACGTGACGGCGGCCAAGATGTTTGTGCTGATCGTCATGGCCGTGATGGCGGTGGAAATGGCTGTCGGCTTTGGCATCGCGATCGCGCGTTTCCGATCCCGCGGGTCGGTCGAAATGGAAGAAGCGCGGGAGCTTAAGGGATGATCTGGCTGGCGCTCACGCTCTTGGCGCCACTTGGTGCGGCGCTGGCGGTCTTTGGCCTGCGGCGCGCGCCCGGCGTGATAGCACTTGCGGGCGCGGGACTTGGGCTTTTGGGAGCGTTCGGTCTTTTTGCGAGGGCTGCGGGCGGGGCAGAGGTGACAGCCACGCTGCCGTTTCTGCCTGACCTGCCGATCCTTCTGGTCGCGGGGCCACTGACCGCGACACTGGCCCTCGTCGTCGCTACCGTGGCGGCGATGGTGCTGCTTTATGCGACGGGCTATATGGCCCACGACCCCGAGAAGCTACGCTTTTTCGGCACAATGCTGATGTTTGTCGCCGCGATGGAGCTTTTGGTGCTCTCGGGCGACTGGATCACGCTGTTGGCCGCCTGGGAGCTGATCGGCTTCGCCTCTTATCTGCTGATCGGTTTCTGGTATAGCCGCGAGGGTGTGCCCGGGGCAGCAATGCGCGCCTTTCTTTACACACGCACTGCCGATCTGGGGCTTTATATTGCGGCTTTCCTGCTGATTGGCCTTGCCGGAACCTCCGAAATTTCTGCCACGCTTGCGACGGCTGGCACTCCTGCGCTGATCGCTGGGCTGTTGTTGCTGTTCGCGGCCATGGGCAAGTCGGCACAGGTGCCGATGCAAGACTGGCTGATGCGCGCGATGGCGGGTCCAACGCCGGTTTCGGCGCTACTGCATTCGGCGACGCTGGTGGCGGCGGGCGCGATCCTGTTGATCCGGACTGCGCCAATGCTGCCCGATGGCGCGCTGCTGGCCGTCGGCCTTGTCGGTGGGGTTACCGCTGTGGTGGCCGGGCTGATGGCGCTGGCCGCAGGCGACCTCAAGCGCCTGCTCGCGGCCTCGACGGCCAGCCAGTATGGGCTGATGTTGGTGGCTTTGGGTGCCGGTGCGCCGGTCGCAGCACTTTTGCACCTGATTGCCCATGCGGCAATCAAATCGGCACTGTTTCTGGGCGCGGGCGTTTTTCAACACGACCGCGACAGCACCGATCTGGAGGCGCTGGCGGGTGCCGGTCGCGCCCGTCCTGGCATTTTTGCAGGCTTCGCGTTGGCCGCGCTGGCCTTGGCAGGGCTGCCGCCGATGGCAGCGTTCTTTTCCAAGGACGCGATCCTTGCCGCCGCTCTCGACAGCCCCTTTGCCGTCTGGCTGCTGCCGCTGGCCTTGCTGGGTTCGGTCCTGACAGGGGCCTATATGGCGCGCGCACTCAGGGTGCTCTGGACCGGTGCGCCGGGCAAAGCCGCCGATCCCGCTCCACTGATGAGCGCCGGGATGGGCGTTCTGGTGGCGCTGGCCGCAACACTGGGGTTCGGGTTCAAACCGCTTGAAGCGATGCTAAGCGCCCATCTGCCAGAGCCTGCGTGGATCATCCCCGCAATGGGGCTGGCCGTGGGCCTTGCCGGGCTGGCGCTTGGCTGGGTTCTCGCACCGGCCCGTCTGCTTGGGCCGCTTCTCCGACCGGCCTCTGAGGGGTTCGTGATCGCAGGGGGGATGCAGGCGCTGGTCGCCCGTCCCGCGCTGGCACTGGCCGCCGCTTGCGAGCGGTTCGAGCAACGATTGCTGGCTGCCGTCATGGCCATCGGACGGATCAATCTGTCCATCGGTGTGGGGGCTCGCCGCATGGACAAGGACACAATTGACGCCGCGATCTTTGGGCTGGTTGACCGCGCCATCGCGCTTGGCGCCCGTGCGCGCCGTTTGCAAAGCGGATTCATTCACCGCGAGATGGCGTTGACCTTTGCCGGGATCGCCCTTGTTGTCGGCGTGCTGCTTGTCACGCCGCTTTATCTATAAGGACAGCATCTATGCCGCTTCTGACCATCGCAACATTTCTGCCGATCCTCGCGGGGCTCGCGCTCATGGCGCTGCCGGACCGGTCGGCGCGGATCGCGCATGGGGTCTCTATCGCGGCAACCGGGGCCGTGTTCCTGATAACGCTGGTGATCTGGGCGCGCGGCATAACCCCCGGCAGCTTTGCCCAGATCGAGGAGGTCGCCTGGATCCCCGCTATCGGCGCGGCCTATCGGTTGGGCGTTGATGGGCTGAGCCTGCCGCTGGTTTTGCTGACCTCGCTATTGTTCTTGCTGTCGGCAATCTATTCAGCGCGGGTCAGCGAACGCGCGGCGACATATGTGGTGCTGATGCTGATGCTGGAAACCGCCTCGCTCGGCACATTCATGGCGCTGGATGGGCTGTTGTTCTACGTGTTCTTCGAAGTCTCGCTTGTGGGGATGTATTTCATGATCGTCGGCTGGGGATATGAGGATCGGCAGCGCGCCGGGCTGATGTTCTTTCTCTACACACTTTTGGGGTCGCTGCCGCTTTTGCTGGCGATCATCGCATTGTATCTGGGCAGCGGCACCTTTGACATGCGCGACTGGATTGATGCGCCACCGCTTGCGGGAATCGCGGCCATGCTGGCGCTGATTGCCATGCTCTTTACCTTTGCGGTCAAAATTCCGGCTTTTCCGGTGCACACCTGGCTGCCGGCGGCCCATGTGCAGGCACCAACGGCAGGCAGCGTGATACTGGCTGGCGTGATGTTGAAATTCGGCACCTACGGGCTGGTGCGCTTTGCCTATCAGATGACGCCAGAGGCCTTTGTTCAGGCGGGTCAGATCATTCTGGCTTTCGGGGTGGTCAGTGCACTTTACGGTGCATTCGCCGCCCTCGCGCAGACCGATCTGAAAAAGATGATCGCCTATACCTCGGTCAACCACATGGGCTATGTCGTGATGGGCGTGGCTGTGGCGGCGCTGGCGACCGATCCGCGCATCCGCACCATCGGTCTGGACGGCGCGACCTTGCAGATGGTCAGTCACGGGCTGGTGACCGGAGCGCTGTTCTTTCTTGTCGGCATGTTGCAGGACCGCGCGCATAGCCGTGGTCTGGGCGAGTTCGGCGGCCTTCTGGCGCGCGTCCCCTGGCTGGGCTGGGCCTTCATTCTGTCGGCATTCGCCTCGCTCGGACTGCCCGGGCTGGCGCATTTCCCGGCTGAATTCCAAGTGTTCCTCGCCACGCTCAACGTCGCACCTTGGGCGATTGTCGCCATTCTGGCAATTGTGGTCACTGCCGCGCTTTATCTGCGGGCCATCGGGGCGGTTTTCCTTGGTGAAGCGAACCCCAAATGGGCCGAGATGCCTGATCTTGATGGCCGCGAGAAACTGGTCATCGTGCCGCTGCTGATCCTGACGGTGTTGGTGGGTGTCGCACCCGGCTGGCTGATCGAAATCATCCACACAACCATGGCAAGTCTGGGTAACTGATGGAACGCGACCTCGCCCTTCTTATCCCGGAACTGGTGCTGTCGGGCGCCGCAATGCTGATGATCGTGGCCGAGATGGCCCGCGCCCCAAGGCTGGTGCTGGCGATCGGACTGGTGGCGCTGGCGCTGTCCACCGCACTGACCCTGCCCATGCTTGACGTCGATACGACCGTGTTTGGCGGCACCTACAGGATTGACGCAATCGCGGGATGGGCAAAGCTGATCCTGCTGCCGGGCACGGCGCTGGCGCTTATGATGGCGCGGGCCGAGATCGGTGGGCAGCCACGAGAAGGCAGTGTCTATGCGCTGATCGTGCTGGTGACGCTGGGCGCGCTAATGCTGTCGGGCGGGGGCGACATGATGGTTCTGGTCATCGGCGTGGTGATGACCGGTCTGGGGTCCTTCGCACTGGTGGCCTATCCGCGCGACGACGCCGCCACCGAGGCAGGTATGAAATATCTGGTCTTTGGCGCGGTCACCGGTTCGGTGATGATCTATGGGCTGAGCTTCTGGTTCGGCGGGGCCGGTTCAACGCTGTTTTCCGAAATGGGACAGCTTGAAGGCCAGAGGCTTGTTGCCATTGCAGGGCTGATCGCAGTGATCGTGGGTCTGGGCTACAAGGCGGCGCTGGTGCCGTTCCATTTCTGGGCCCCTGACGCCTATGACGGCGCGCCGGTCTCGATCGCGGCGTATCTTTCGGTCATCACCAAGGCGGCGGCCTTTTTTGCCTTTGCGCAGGTGCTGCGCGATCTGCCGCGCGATGTGGGATGGCCGCTGGCGCTGGCGCTGATTTCGGCGGCGACGATGACATACGGCTATCTTACCGCCCTTGTGCAGACCAATCTTGTCAGGTTGATCGCCTATTCCTCGGTGGCGCAGTCGGGTTACCTGCTGATGGGTGTCGTCGCCTTGGGCGTCAGCCCCATCGCGGTTCCCGCACTGCTGGTCTTTGCTGCGGCCTATGTCGCGATGAACCTCGGCGCTTTCGCGGTGATTATGGTGGCAGGCCGCTCGCTGGATGATCTGGAAGGTGTCGGGCGGTCGCGCCCCTGGCTTGGGGTGGCGATGGTGGTGTTCTTGCTGTCGCTCACCGGTATCCCGCCGCTTTTCGGCTTTGTCGGCAAGGTCTATCTGTTCATGGCGGCGGTCGAGGCGGGTTATCTGTGGCTGGCGATCATCGGCATCCTGAATTCAGTGCTGGCGCTTGGTGTGTATCTGCGGATGGTCGTGCCGATGTACCGCAGCGCTGAAGGCCGCGCGCCCGCCCCGGTGGGGTCGTGGCTTGTGGCGGTTCTGTCAATAACAGCCGTGGCAACGCTTGGTCTTGGCGCGCTTGCAGGTCTACTGCTTCCCTGAGCAGAGGATCGGGGTCGCGTTCCCTTCACTGCCCCTGCCCGTGACGCCAACCCAGGCAGGCAGCGGCTGATCTCAGAATCCGGCCGCCCTGATCGCCGCCTCCAGCCAGACAGCGGCAAATAGCGTGAAAAGATAAAGCAGCGTCAGCTTGAAGAACCGCCGCTCTGTGTCATAGCGATCAGCGTCGGCGGCATCCTCGTCCCGCGCCGCGATTGCGAATGCGCCGCGCAGCAAGGCAAGGTTCAGCACCACGGTCGCGATCAGCATGATCATGCCGCCGATGGCCGAGACCGCGACAGCCAGTGAGACGACAACCAGCACCACGCTGTAGATCAAGACCTGTTTCCGGGTTGCCGCCCGGCCATGGGTGACCGTCAGCATCGGAACGCCCGCGCGGGTGTAATCATCATGCATATAAAGCGCCAACGCCCAGAAATGCGGCGGTGTCCAGAAAAAGATCAGGCCGAACAGCATCAGGCTTTCGATACCGACCGATCCAGTCGCAACCGCCCATCCGATCATCGGCGGAAACGCCCCGGCGGCACCTCCGATCACGATATTCTGCGGGGTACGGCGCTTGAGGATGATCGAGTAAATCACGACATAAAAGAAGATGGTAAAGGCCAGAAGTCCGGCGGCCAGCGCATTGGACACGGCCCAAAGGGCCAGCACCGAAAGGACCGAGAGCACCGATCCGAAGATCAGGGTCGCGCGGGGCGTGACCTCGCCATTGGGAATTGGCCTGTTGCGGGTGCGGCGCATCTCTGCGTCGATATCGGCGTCCCACCACATGTTGAGCGCGCCGGATGCCCCCGCCCCGATGGCGATGAACACCAGTGACAGAAGGGCGCGCAGCGGGTCCACCGCCGTCGGGGCGGCAAAGACGCCGACCGTTGCGGTGAAGATGACCAGCGACATCACGCGCGGTTTCAGCAGCGCCAGATAACTGAGTAATCCGGTCCGGCGTGAACCGGACGCAAAGGGCGTGGTATCGGACATCGTGTCTCTCTCGTCAGAATGAAGTCTCTGTGTCCCGGCGCAGTGGCCGGGACACAGGTTGGCAGTAACACAGACATATTTCCCCATGGATAAGGCACACCATGGGCATGTCAGTTACATTTCCATTGCCATGCCTTCGGTGGCCAATTGGCCCATCATGCCCATCTGCATGTGATAGGGCAGCATGCACATGAACATCCACGCACCCGGACGCACGACTTCGGCGACGAAGGTGATTTCCTCACCTGGCAGAAGCAGCGATTTCTCGTAAAGCGCTTCGTGCTCAAGAAGGTTCCAGTCCGCGCGCCGGGCGCGATAGTTCACGCCTTGCATCTGGGCCATCCCCATGAACATGAACTCGTGCACGATCTGCCCGTCGTTGCGGACCGTGAACCGGATCTTTTCACCCGGTTGGGCATCCAGTGCTAGGTCCGAGAAACCCCACTCCGTCATTGACAGATTGACCTCGCGATCGAAATCGCCCTCGTCAGTCAGGATCAGACCCGCCATCTGGCCAGCCATCAACCGATCGGCTTCTTCTTCGTCCATGGCGCTCTCGGCCATGTCCATCTCGCCGTCGGCAGCCATGTCCATTTCGCCGTCGGCAGCCATGTCCATCTCGCCGTCGGCAGCCATGTCCATTTCGCCATCAGCAGCCATGTCCATCTCGCCGTCGGCAGCCATGTCCATTTCGCCGTCGGCAGCCATGTCCATTTCACCATCAGCAGCCATGTCCATTTCGCCGTCGGCAGCCATGTCCATTTCGCCATCAGCAGCCATGTCCATCGCGCCGTCACCGCCGCTCATGTCCATACCCTGCATATCCATGTCGCCCATGGCGGCTTCGATCATCTCTTCATCTTCTGGCGGGACGCCAAAGACATCGTGTTCGATCTCCTCGTTCTCGGACATGATGTCTTCTGGAAAGATGCCCTCCTCGCGAAGTCGCACAATCTCGCCAACCGCGGGCGCAGCCTGAACCGTTGGCGGGGTTTGTACGACGATGAAATAGCCTGTTCCTCCGAGAAGGATCAGCCCGAATATCAGAAACATTCGCATAATCATTGTGGGTTCTCCTTCCTATTCCGCTGGAACCGGCTCAGCAGAGCCCGTGTCTTCACCGCCCTCGATCGCCCAAGGGTCGCCGGAAACGACGGCACCGCGGGTCGAGCTGCGCATTATGTTGTAGACGAACAGTATGAAACCAAGGCCGATCAGATAGGCAGCGCCCGTCAGGATCAGTTGTGGAATCGACCACTGTGGCAGGTCCAGATAATCCACAACCCAGCGTGGGAAGTAGTTGAACCCCAGCAGATACATCATCGTGACCTTTGTGAAGATACCGATCTGCCAGAACCAGAAATGGGTATCACCCAGTTTCTGACTGTACATCCGCGCCGTGAAGTAGGGATAGAGATAGTAGATCCCTGCCATCGCCATATTCGCCATAAAGCCCACAAACATCGCGTGGAAGTGTGCCGGGACGAAATATGTGTTGTGCACAAAGTCGCTGTCTGTCGCGATCTGGGCGTTCACATAGGCTGTCACACCGCCGTACATCAGAAAGAAGATCGATGCGATCATGAACTTGAACGGCACCGCGCGCCGCGCTGAATCCGGAATTTTCCCGGCCCAGAGCGTGGCGATCCAGTTGAACACGTGCAATGTCGATGGCACGAAGATCAACAAGGTCAGGATCTGTACTGAACGCTGCAACCAACCGCTGACGTTCTCGGCGGGCTGGAAGTGGTGCGGATAAACGATAAAGCCCAGCACGGTAAGAAGTGCGAAAGCCGAAACCGCCGACCAGTAGCTCCAGATCGGCCGCCCCAGAAAACGTGGCAGCAGCGTATAGAGGATCGCCACCGCAGGCATCAGGGGCAGGTACACGGCAGGGTGACCGTAGAACCAGAACATGAACATGAAGGTCATCACGTTACCACCACGCGCAGGATCAAAGAGCGCTGTCACTTCCAGCCAGTCGGTCAACATCACGATGCCGACCAATCCCAGGATCGGGGTTGATAACAGCAGCAGGAGCCCTTCCGAAATCGCGCCCCAGCCCATCAGTGGCAATTTGCTGTATCCCTTGCGTTTGGCCGCGGCCAGACCGTTCTTGAGCAGCACCGCCCCAGCGATGAATTCCGAGAGCGCTACCAGAAAGACTGCCAGATAACCCATCCAGACCAGATTACCGCCCACTCTGAGCGACATCGGTGGATAGAACGTCCAGGTAAAGTCAGGCCGTGAGATCACCAAGAGCACGGCGGCCAAAATTAGCAACCAATAGCTCCATTGTGCACCGCGTGCCCACAAAAGCTCGTCCGTGCCCAGGATCTTGGGCATCATGTAATACATGATCGAAACAACGAAGGGGATTATGAAACCGAAAACCATGAACATCCCGTGCAGGGTCATCAGCGACATATAGGGCCGGGCATCCAGAATCTGGATGTCGGGATAGGCCAGTTCGGTCCTGAACAGGATCGCCATCAGGCCGCCAAGGCCCAGCATCACCACCGAGGTCAACATCCCCTTGATCGCAATGTGTCGGTAGTCGTGTGAAAACAGAAGCGCGGAAAGCGTCATCTTACCGATGACGTCTTCCGGCTCCCAGTGGGGCGTGGCCCCCATACGTTCTGCATCATGTGCGCTTGCCATGCTGCGGTCTCCTTAATTCTGAATTTGTGTCGCGAAGGGGCCTTGCATCAAGCCTCGCCCTCGTCATTTTCTTCGTCGCCCTGAACAACCAGCCAGGCCTTCATCTGGGAGTGTCCCACGCCGCAGTAGTTCAGGCACTGAATGAGGTACTTGCCCGGTTCCTGCGGGGCGCGAATCCAAACGTTGCGCTCAGCGCCCGGTTCGAACTCGGCAGTGATGCCGGCTGCGGGGATATTGAAGCCGTGGATGACGTCATTGGCAAACAGGCTGAACAGGACTTTCTCGCCAGGTTGAACGACCGCCGCATTGCGCGATATCGCATCTTCCTCATCGACGAAGGCAAAGCCCCATTGAAAGGCGAGAACGCGGATGGAGCGGTCGAACTCCCCTTCGCTGGGGTCATAACCGACATCCAGAACGCCTTCTTCCTCAAGCGGGGCCTGATAGGCCTCGTAAATCGCGGCGCTCTGCTTGTCCCCGTACCAGACCATGACCAGCAAAAGCCCGACGAACAGGAACTCCATTGAATACGGCAATCGCCAGCGTGTTGGCAGGAACAGCGCCGCAAAGAGCGCGGCAATCCCAAAACCCAGCACCACGAATACAATGATAATCATTGTGGACTGGTATCCGGCCAGTCCGAGTGCATTTTCCATTATTTTTCTCCTTCTCTTGAAACACATGTACGAACGGCCGACGCAAGGCGCGGCCGCGAAAGGCGTTTCAGAGGATCGGAGGTTGGAACTGTGGCTCTGCGGGCAGGCCTGTGGCCTGAATATCATCGCGGCTGTAGCGGACGGCGATAACTTCAGGCGTGCGCCCGTCAAAAGCAGTGGTATCCGTCAACCCCATGGGCGGAAAATGGACCATCCCCGACCCCATATTGACGCACAGGCTGATCATGGGACAGGGCGCATTGTTTGCCGGGACATCCTCAGATCCATCACAGGACTGACCCGCCCCGCCGCCAGATTTCTCTGACCGGCAGGCTTGCGTGACGACGTCTTGCATTGGTCCTGTCATCGCGCGTGCACCCAGAGCGGCCGTCGCGAACGACGTGGAACCGACCGTGATCGTCAGCGCGAGCAAAACCGAAACAATGCCGCAAATGCACCTGTGCAAAACCATTTTGGCCGTCCTGTTCGGCATGGCCAACCCTCCCCTGATGCTTCACGTTATCATGGGAAACAGAAATTGCAATCGTCGCTGTTTGCCATTCGATTTGTACAATCAGGCTTGGCAATCGGCGCGACAGGTGCCGATGAAAGCACCGCTGCCTGCCGTGCGGATGTCGGGTAGACACCGGAGTTGATTCGACCGACCGAACCGGTGGCCCGATGAGAAATCTCTGCATGCGGCTGGCAGGGCACCCATCGTCAAGCCTTTCATAACACGGACCTTTTACATCTGTTTTCCCGGCACACGGACAGATAGATCATGCAACGGATAGCGGATAGGGGCGGCGGGCAGATCAACACTCTGAGCCCGCAGCGCCCTTCATCTCACACACCTGCAAGCGCGTTCTCTTTTCCTATTGCTGTTTTTTCCAGTTCTGCTTATCCCCACCCTTGGGACACCCTTCCCCAACGAAGGGCGCATATCTGTGAGGATACCACTGATGGTTACGACAAAACCCGGCGCGCGGCCGGCTAATCCGCGTTTTTCTTCTGGCCCCTGTGCCAAACCCCCCGTCTGGAAATTGGATGCACTGAGCGACGCCCCCTTGGGTCGGTCGCATCGGGCTGCCGTTGGCAAGGCCAAGCTGGCCGAGGCGATTGACCTGACACGCGCGATCTTGGGCGTGCCTGCGGATTATCGCATCGGCATCGTGCCTGCCTCTGATACCGGCGCCTTCGAGATGGCGATGTGGTCGCTCCTGGGTGAGCGTCCTGCCGAAATGGTTGCCTGGGAAAGCTTTGGTGCAGGCTGGGTCACGGATGTGGTCAAACAGCTTAAGATCGACGCAACCGTACATCGCGCTGAATATGGCGAAATCGTCGATATGGCCGCGCTGAACTATGACAACGACGTTTGCTTTACATGGAATGGCACGACATCGGGCGTGCGCGTGCCGTCGGGCGATGTGATCCCCGGTGATCGCGCCGGTCTGACGCTCTGCGACGCGACATCCGCCGCCTTTGCGCAGGACCTGCCTTGGCACAAGCTGGATGTGACGACATTCTCCTGGCAGAAGGTCATGGGCGGCGAAGCGGCCCACGGGATGCTGATCCTCAGCCCACGCGCGGTTGAGCGGTTGGAAAACTACACCCCCGCATGGCCCCTGCCCAAGATTTTCCGCCTGACCAAGGGCGGCAAGCTGATCGAAGGCATCTTCCGGGGCGAGACGATCAACACACCTTCCATGCTGGCGGTTGAGGACTACCTTGTGGCACTGAAATGGGGCCGGTCGATCGGTGGCCTTGATGCGCTGATGCATCGCGCCAATGCCAATGCGCGGACGATCTGGAATTTCTGTGCAGACAAGCCGTGGATCGACAATCTGGCGATTGATCCTGCCACGCGGTCGAACACATCGGTGTGTCTGAAGTTCACCGACGCGCGTATCTCGGATGGTGCCGGTTTCGCCAAGGCCGTTGCCAAACGGCTGGAGGCCGAAGGCATCGCCCTTGATATCGGCGCCTATCGCGACGCCCCCGCGGGGCTGCGCATCTGGTGCGGCGCCACGGTTGATACCTCTGACATCGAAGCCATGTTGCCATGGCTGGAATGGGCCTTCGAGACCGAGATCAACGCATAACGTGGGTTGCACCCACCCTACGACTTGAAGAAAGGGAACGGCATCATGGCCCCCAAAGTACTTATCTCTGACAAACTCTCTCCTGCTGCCGTGCAGATCTTCAAGGATCGCGGCATCGACGTGGATTTCCAGCCTGACCTTGGCAAGGACAAAGCCAAGTTGCTTGAAATCATCGGCCAGTATGATGGCCTCGCGATCCGGTCCGCCACCAAGGCGACCGAAAAGATCATCGCGGCGGCAACGAACCTCAAGGTGATCGGGCGCGCCGGTATCGGTGTTGATAACGTCGATATTCCAGCGGCCTCAAAGAAGGGTATCATCGTGATGAACACGCCCTTCGGCAATTCGATCACCACCGCCGAACATGCAATTTCCATGATGATGGCCGTGGCGCGGCAAATCCCCGAGGCGAATACCTCGACCCATGCCGGCAAATGGGAAAAATCCCGCTTTATGGGGGTCGAGCTGACAGGCAAGACCTTGGGCGTCATTGGCGCGGGCAACATTGGCTCTATCGTCATTGACCGCGCACAAGGCCTGAAGATGAAGGTCGTCGCCTATGATCCGTTCCTGTCAGAAGAACGCGCTGTGGATATCGGTGTCGAGAAGGTTGAACTGGATGAACTGCTGGGGCGTGCCGATTTCATCACCATGCATGTGCCTTTGACCGATCAGACCAGGAACATCCTGTCTGCCGAAAACATCGCCAAACTGAAAAAGGGCGTGCGGATCGTGAACTGCGCCCGTGGCGGTCTGGTGGATGAGGCGGCGTTGGCTGACGCGCTGAATGCCGGTCACGTCGCCGGGGCCGCCTTTGATGTATTTGCCGTGGAACCTGCCACCGACAGCCCGCTTTTCAACCTGCCCAATGTCGTCGTGACCCCGCATCTGGGTGCTGCAACCACAGAAGCGCAGGAAAACGTGGCCTTGCAGGTGGCCGAGCAAATGTCGGATTACCTTCTGACAGGTGCGGTTCAAAACGCGCTGAACATGCCATCGGTGACGGCCGAAGAAGCCAAGATCATGGGGCCTTGGATCAAACTGACAGAGCACTTGGGGAATTTCATCGGCCAGATGACGGATGAACCGATCAAGGCGATCAACATCCTGTTTGACGGCGAAGCAAGCGAGATGAACCTCAAGGCGCTGACGGCGGCGTCGATTGCCGGGATCATGACCAAGGCGAACCCCGATACCAATATGGTCAGCGCGCCGGTCATCGCCAAAGAGCGCGGGATCAAGGTTTCGACCACCAAACAGGACCAGTCAGGCGCGTTTGAAGGTTACGTGAAAGTGACCGTGGTGACAGAAAAGCGCGAGCGCTCGGTCGCAGGCACGGTCTTTAGTGACGGTAAGCCCCGCTTCATCCAGATCAAAGGCATCAATATCGACGCCGAGATCGGGGAACATATGGTCTATACGACCAACGAAGATGTTCCCGGCATCATTGGCACGCTGGGCACCACGATGGGGGCGAACAGCGTCAACATCGCAAACTTTACCCTTGGCCGTTCAGCAGCACAGGGCGAGGCGATTGCACTTTTATATGTGGACGAACCGGTCCCGGCCCCTGCGATCAAGGCTTTGGAGGACACAGGATTGTTCCAACAGGTCAAGCCACTGACGTTCAACGTCTGATACACAATCAAGGGCGTGCATCACTGCACGCCCTTTTTGCTTTTGAAAGCGCATTTATGGCTCCCCTCTATGCAATCGGCGATATTCACGGCCAGCTTGATATGCTGGATCACGCTCTTGCCCTGATCGCTGCGGATGGTGGGGCCGATGCGCGGGTCGTGTTTCTTGGCGATTATACCGATCGGGGGCCGGACAGCCGTGGCGTGATCGACGCGCTGATCGCAGGGCGCGATGCAGGGCGCGATTGGGTGTTCCTCAAAGGCAATCACGACCGGATGTTTGCGGGCTACGTGCGCCATGGGGTTGAACATGATGCGCATGTCAGATCGGGGATCAACTGGCTGAATGCGCGACTGGGTGGCGCCAGAACGCTAGCGTCATATGGGATAAAGGGCGAGATGCATTTCACCCCTCACACCAAGGGCAAGCCCGAGAGGCTGGCACATTTCGACGGGATGGCGGGGCGGATCGGGAAGGATGCATTGCGGGCAATCGCAGCCAGTGCTGTGCCCGCTGCCCATCTTGATTTCATTGATGCCTTGCCACTTTGGCACCAGACCGATGACCTGCTTTTTGTCCATGCGGGGCTGCGTCCCGGTATCGCTCTGGAAGAGCAGAGAGAGGATGACCTGATCTGGATCAGGGAAGGTTTTGTCGACAGCGACTTTGATTTTGGGCGTCTTGTCGTGCACGGGCACACAGCGCTGGACCATCCGCAGCATTTCGGCAATCGGATTGATCTGGACGGAGGTGCCGGCTATGGCAGACCGCTGATCCCGGCGGTCTTTGAAGGGCGCGATTGCTGGCTTTTGACCGAACGGGGGCGGGTGCCGTTGACCCCCTGAACAAGGGTACCTTCACCAATCTTCGATCCCGCCGGGTCGCCCCGGCAATGGGTTTTCGCCCTTTTGCCCCTACGCCAAGTGCCGTAGACAACCCGCAATGCCCATTGAATTCACCAGCCTTGATGCGATCCTCGGTCACGGGTTTGACACCGTAATTGACGTGCGCTCGCCAGCGGAATTTGCCGAGGACCACATCCCCGGTGCAATCAATCTGCCTGCGCTGACCAACACACAGCGGGCCGAGGTCGGCACGATCTATAAACAGATCAGCGCCTTTGATGGCCGCAAGATTGGTGCGGGGATGGTCATTCGCAATGTGGCAGATCATATCGACGGACCACTGATGCAGAAGGATGGCAGCTGGCGTCCGCTGGTCTATTGCTGGCGTGGCGGGCAGCGGTCGGGTGTGTTTTCAACGCTGCTGTCCGAAATAGGCTGGCGTGCCGATACGGTCAAAGGTGGCTACACCGCGTTTCGGCGCCTTGTGAAGGCCAGCCTTTATGATGTTCCACTGGTGCATCGTCTGGTGCTGCTGGATGGCTACACCGGCACCGCCAAGACCGAAATCCTGCCGCGTCTGGCGGCGCGTGGTGTGCAGGTGATTGATCTGGAGGGGCTGGCAGGTCATCGCGGCTCGCTTTTGGGTGGCATGCCCGGCGGGCAGCCGTCGCAGAAAGCATTTGAAACGGGTTTGGCCGCTGCGATCAGCAAACTGGACCCGGCGCGCCCTGTCTTGGTCGAGGCGGAAAGTAGCAAGATCGGTCGCATCTCGATCCCGGCGTCGGTCTGGGCGGCGATGCTGGCCGCGCCCCGTGTGACCATTCAGGCACCTCTGCCTGCCCGCGCGGCTTATCTTGCCGTGGCATATCGCGAAGTTATTGAAAATCCAGTTGTGGTGGCTGAAAAACTGTCGCCGCTGCGCCGCTTGCGTGGCCACGCGACGGTGGACCGCTGGGTGGCCTTGTCGCAGGAGGGGGCTCTGGTCGATCTGTCCCATGCGTTGATGGTCGATCATTACGATCCGTCTTACGCCAAGTCGCGCCGTATTGATGAGCGTGCGGTCTTGGCCGAAGTCGCGGTTGAAACGCTTGATAATGCAGGTCAGGAAAATGCCGCAGACGCGATTGCGGCGGCCATCAGCGCGTTATGATCTCGGCCCCTTCGGTCATTTCGCCAATGACAGCGGCTGTATAGCCTGCGTCCTGCAGTTTTTTCACAGCTGGTTTCGCGGACCTTGCAGAGACCGCCGCCAGCAATCCGCCAGCGGTTTGCGGGTCAAACAGCAGATCAAGGTCCGGCCCCATGATCGGCCCTGCGCCAATCCGGTTATCGTCAAAGAGGCTGGATCGCACGCCCGCATCCGACAAGGCCAGCGCACCACCCATAAGCGGGATTGCCTCCAAATCCAGCACAGCGCCCATGCCGGAGGCATCGCAGAGCCCGCGTAAATGCCCGGCCAAACCGAACCCGGTGATATCCGTCATCGCATGTGCTTTGCCCAGAATAACCGAGGCTTGCGCCTGATCCTGCACCATCAGATCAAGACAGGCGATCACATCCTCGCCACCGGCCTGCCCCGCCATTTCGGCGGCCATGATGGTGCCGCTGCCAATCGGTTTGGTGAGGATCAGCTTGTCGCCCGGTCTGGCCCCGGCCAGCGTGACGGGTGCTTTGGTCAGCCCCGTTACGGCAAAGCCTATCGTCAGCTCATCACCCAGTGAAGAATGGCCGCCGATAATTTTGGCCCCGGCTTTGGAGAATACCGCTGACGCGGCTGTCATGATCTCGGCCATGGTCCGTTCTTGCAGCGTGGCGGACATGCGCGGCAGGATCAGGCTGGCGGTTGCCGCCTGCGGTTTTGCCCCCATCGCCCAGATATCACCCAGCGCATGCACCGCCGCGATGCGGGTCATCATCACAGGGTCATGGGTCAGCGCGCGCAGGTGATCGGTACTCATGACCTGTCCGGGCTGCACCTCTGCCGCGTCATCGCCAAAATGCTCGGTCAGGACGGTTTGCAAGGCAGCGCGCCCCACTTTGGCGCCGCAGCCGCCGCACATGGGTCTGTCACCCAGCGCCTCTTGCATGCCCAGCGCCTTGGTGCGGGGCAGCTTGGGTGCCGCCATGGCGGGCAGCGTGTCAAACTGATGCATGAATTTGCGGTCGATATGGTCCTTGAGCTTCCACAACAGCGGCCCTTCGCGCGCGGTGCCGAATCTTTCGGCCAAGGCAGATTTTGCCCCCAGCGAAACAAGCTTGAGGTAGTCGTGCTGCGGCTTGTAACGGCGCAGCGCCCCGCCCGACAAAACCGCACGCAGGTTGTCAAAAAGCACCGGCGCCTCGCGCACGGCATAGACGCCCGCCTTGGGGCGGGGGTCGTGGCTGAGGTGCGCGCAGTCGCCAACGGCGAAAACCTCGGGTGCGCTGGATTGCAGGTTTGCGTCCACCTCAATAAAGCCCTCGTGCAGATCAAGCCCGGTCGCGGCGATCCAGTCGTGCGGTTTGGCCCCGGCGGCCCCGGTGGTGAAATCACTGCGGACGGTGCGGCCGTCGCGCAGCACGATCCCTTGGGCAAAAATCTCGGTCACCTCCGCATCGTCGATAATCTCGATGCTATTGGCGGTCAGGGCAGCCAGCATCTTTTGGCGGGCCTTGTAGCCCAGCGCTGTCAGCACATGGCTGCGGTCGATCAAACGAACGGTCGGCTGTCGGTCGCGCAAGGCATGGGCCATCGCCATCGCCAATTCGGCCCCGGCCACACCGCCACCGATGACCGCAATCTGCGGCGCCTCGGCCTGCGCGCGAAAGCTGTCCCAGCGGCTGGCAAATGTGCCCAATGGCTTGGCCGGTGTCGCATGGGTCGCAAACCCCGGCAGGTCCGGCATGTCAGAGGTGATCCCGACATCCACCGCCGCCACATCATAGGCAATGGGCGGACGACCGGCGACGTTGATTGTCCGCGCGTCCTTATCAATGCCCGTGGCATAGCCATTGATGATCCGGGCCCCGGCAAAGCGCGCCAGTTTGACAAGATCGATATCCAGTTCTTCGCGGGTGTAATGCCCGGCCACGAACCCCGGCAGCATCCCCGAATATGGCGCCGTGGGACCGGGGTTGATAACTGTCACCCGCACCCCCGGCAAAGGGGTCATTCCCCAGCGACGCAGCACCAGCGCATGGGTATGGCCACCGCCAATCAGTACAAGGTCACGGGTGAGGGGCAAACTGTTCATAGCGCCGTTGTAGCGAGGGCAGGTTCAAGGGGAAAGCCATTGTCCCCGCCAATGACCTACACGTGAAAAATTGGCACGGCGATGGTCGGCGCCCAGATGCACCGCGTCAATCGTGGTGATGGTGCAGGTCAACACCGCAAAGGTGTCTGGATCAGGGCTTTTGACATAAGCCAGCGCGTGTTCAATCGGCGTTCCGGGGGGTGGGATCACACCATAGGACTGCTGGGCGTGATCGGGAATTGCATCCCAAAGCGGGTGTGTTTGCGCACCCGAATGGATTGTCACCTCGGCCTGCAGGCGGATTTGCAGGTCTTGCTGGGCGTCCCAGACGTGAAGCGCGGCGCGCAGGCTTGTCCGCAGGCTCTTGATCTTGGCGGAATGGAGGTCGGTGTGCACGGTGACGATGCCAGCCTGTGGATCGGCGCTTCGTAAAACCACCGTCCGCGCCTCGGGCCAGCCATCGGGCGAGACCGTCGCGAAAGTGGGACAGCGGGCCGGGTGCGCGGCCTCGGCGACGCCACGGCCCAAGGTGCTCCAAATTTTGGCCCGGATGCCATCGGTTGTCTCAAACCAGTCACTCATAGCCCGTCATCTCAAGATACCCTACCCCGCTATGGGTGCCGCTGACGGTCACCGGCCCTTCCCAATAGGGAATACTGGTCGTCATCCATGCGTTTTCGTTGATCGCTGTGACGGTGACATCAACGCCTTTCGCGGGCAGTTCGACGCGCCAGCGCACCGGGACATCATCGTCATTCAGGGCCAACGGCGTGGCAACCAAAGCACCATCGGCAAAGGGTGTCGCATCCCCCTCGGGGGTGATCCACGTAGCGGATGTATAGTTTTCGCCATCGGTCTGCTGCAACCGAAAGCCCATCAGCTTGTTCCCGTCATCGAAGGAAAGCGAGAACCAGTCCCACCCGGTCTGATTATCCGCCAAGGGTTGCGATGACCATTCGCGGTCGAACCACGCATTGCCCGTTACAGCAATGTCGCCCTCCGGCAGTTGCAGCACCCCCTCGATCGCAAAGAACGGTTGCGAATAGTAATAGGACGCCTGCCCTGCGCCAGACTTCACCGAGTAACCTGCATCCCCATGAAAAATCAGCGGCCCTTCGGCGGTCAATGTCATGTCATAGGCGAACTCCGGCCCGCTCGCGGTCAGGCGCATCGTCTGCCAGTCACCTTCAAGCATCCAGTCATCAATCCAGGCCTCGAACGGGTCGGCAGTCACCCCGGCCTGCCCGATCCCGCCGCGCGCCAGCCTTTCGGACACAAAGTGTTCCTCTGGTGTCGTCACGGCGGCATTGCCCATCCAAAGCTGCGGCGCGGTCCACCCATCGCCCAGATCCGGCGCAAGGGCCGAGCGAAAAAGCGTCCATTGCAAGCCGTAGGGCGTGCCATCATCCGAAGTCAGATTTGCTGTCAGATACCACCACTCAATGCGGAAATCAGGGTGGGCACCATGATCGGCGGGGAAAGAGAACTGCGGATTGGGTTGCGGCGTGGCGAACCCTTCTGCATCAGTGCCAAGCCCGGCAAAGCCCTGGGCAAAGGCCGCGACCGGCAGGGTAATCGCCAGGAAAAGCGCTTTAACGTTCATTGGAAAACACCTTGAGCAAATCCGCAGGCGGGGTGCGGGCCAGACGGCGCGCGGGCCAGAGTGCTGCAAGGGCAGCGGCGAGCAAGGCAAGAAGGCCCATCCGGGCGTAATCCAGTGGGAACAGATACATCGGCAATTTCCACCCAAAGGCCGCCACATTGACCACCGCCAGCAAGGCCCAGGCCAGCGCAAGGCCCAGCGGCAAGGCGACCACCGCCGTTAGCAAGGCCAGCATGACTGCGCGCAACAGTTCCAGCCTGCCGATCTGGCGGCGTGTCATGCCCATGGCCCAGGCCGGGGCCAGTTGCGGCACACGCATGCTGGCCAGTGTCAGCAGGCTCATCAAGATGGCAAACCCGGCGACCGCCAATGTCAGGACATTGAGCGCGCTTGTGACCGTGAAGGTCCGGTCGAATACCGCCAGAGAGATTGCCTTGATCTCCGCCTGATTGACGGCCTGCGAAGCCGGGATGCCGGTTGCATCCTCCAGTGCCGCCACAAAGTCAGGAACTGCCGCAGGGTCCATCCGCAGACCAAACCTTTGCGGCGTTACGGCAGGATAAAGCGTGGCAAAAACCTCTGCCCCCAGCACCACTTGCCCGATGGGGTTGCCGTAATCGCCAAAGACGCCCGCAATCGCAAAGGGTGTTTCTTGCAAAACGACCTCATCGCCCACTCCAAGTCCCGCACGCCGCGACAGTTGTTCATTGATCAAGACGGTCTGCCCGGCAAAGGTCGTGTCCCAGGCCTGTGGTGCCTGCTGCAATAAAACCCAATTGTCGCGGTATGTGGTGTGATCGCGGCTGCCGAACACTTCGCTCGGCTGCCCGGCGATCAGCGCCTTTGCGCTTTGGATCGGCAAGATGATCTCGGTCCGCGGTTCGGCAAATGCCTCGAGGGCCGCAGCCTGCGCCTCGTTCTCGGTGCGCACATAAAGTTCGGAGGCAAGGCGCTGATCGAGAAATCCGGTAAAGGTCAGCCGAAAGCTCGACACCATTGTCGATACACCCACGTTTGCGGACATCGCCAGAAGCAGCGCCATCAGCGCCAACGACAGGCCCGGCAATTGCTGGCGCGTGTCGGCCCAAAACCATTGCGCCGTCACCGATCTGGCGGTTTTGCTGGCCACCAAAAGGATACGATCAAGCACCAGCGGCAAACCCAACGCGGCCCCGATCAGCAGTGCTGCCAGCATGATAAACCCGCCGACAAGGCTGTTGGCAATCACCATCATCATCGCAGCAATGGTCAGCAAAACGAACGCTGCGACCCCTAGGATCACCGCCCGTCTGCCTGCCGCCATCGCAAGTGCGCGCGGGTGTGCTGCCGCCAACAGCGGCATGTTCGTCATCTGATAAAGCGCGCCGCTGGCGGCGATAAGCGTACCGCCCAGCGCGATCGCAAGGCCCGACAACCACCAGACAGGCCGCAGTTGCAGCGTGCCGGACACATTTGTGCCGTATAGCCCATGCAAGGTGGCTGCGACATCCGGCAACAGCAGCGCTGCGATTACATAGCCCAGCGCCACGCCGATCACACCCGCAATCAGGGCAAAGATCATCAGTTCGATCCCCATCAGGAAAATCAGCCGGCGCAAGGGCATGCCCAACGCGCGCATCGTCCGCACCACAGGGCGTCGTTGCTCGAACGCGAGGCCAATCGCACCATGCACGATGAAGATACCGACGGCAAAGGACAGCAGCCCAAAGGCCGAGAGGTTGAGGTGCAGACTATCGGTCAGCCGCGCGATGTCGCTACCCTCCTGCGCGGCCTGCACGCTCAACTCCGGCGCTATTTCCGTGAGGTCCGCCCGCCCCTTTGGCTGGTCGGGCAGGACAATCAAGCTGTCAATCTGGCCCGGTTTTCCCAGCATTCGCTGTGCAACACCGATATCGGTCACGGCGGTGCCGGGCGCGGCCTGCGGTGTGATGATGACATTCAGACCAGCAAGTTGCGCTGCCGTTTCAGCATTGGCAAAAAACTGGCCCTCACCAGACAGAAACGCCGCAATCCCTGCACCTTCGTCAGGGGCGACAGGCGCAAGACCGCCGGGCGCTGTCAAGGGTTCGATCCCGACGATGCGCACCTCCTCCAGACGCCCCTGGACAACCGGGCTGACCAGCCAACCGGCACGGCGCAGTTGCACGTAAGTGCCTTGCGCCATCGGTTGCCCGTCGCGGCGCACCAGCCGATCATATTGCGCCTCGCCCAAAGTGGCGGCGGCGGCATCATAGCTGGCGCGCGCTTCGGCATTGACCGCCTGCACGCCGGACCAAAGTGCGGTGGCCAGCGCCAGCCCCGCTAGAAGCGTGAAAAGTTGCAAAGGATTGCGCCACCAATGCGACAGCAGGGCCTGCAAGGCCGCGCCTGTCATGCGACCTGGCCCGCGCGCAGGTGCAAGCTGCGCGACATGCGGCCCGCAAGGTTGCCCGAATGGGTGACCATCAGCAACCCGGCGCCGGTTTCAGCGACCAGTTCCAGCATCAGATCAAGAACGGTTGCCGCTGTCGCTTCGTCGAGATTGCCGGTGGGCTCATCGGCCAGCACAAGCCGGGGTCTGGGGGCCAAGGTCCGCGCGATGGCCACACGCTGTTGCTGCCCGCCCGAAAGCTGTTCGGGGTATTTATTCAACTGTGGGGTCAGCCCCATGCGGTCGGCCAGTATCGCGTCCCATGCCGGATCGTGCTGCCCGGCCAGCCGGGCCTGAAACGCAATGTTGTCGGCCACCCGCAAGCTGGGGATCAGGTTGAACTGCTGGAAAACCACGCCAACCGTACCGCGACGCAAGGCGGCGCGGCCATTGTCGTCAAGCGCCGCGATATCCTGATCCAGCAGTGCGATCTGCCCTTGATCCGGCGTATCCAATCCGCCGATCAGATGCAGCAAAGTGCTTTTGCCGCTGCCCGACTCTCCGGTCAGCGCCAGTGTCTCGCCCGCCTGCAACTTCAGGTCAATCCCGCGCAGCACCGCAAACGGGCCGTCGGCGGTCTGATAGGTTTTGTGAATATCCTGAACGGTAAGCAGCATGTTTCTCTTTCCTCGACCAGAGGTAGCACAACCAATCCAGAAGGAAACGCCCCCGAAGGGCCGCAATCGTCTGATTGATAAAAATTCGGTTCTGCCGTCACGTCCCCCCTGTTTCTTTCTGCGCGCGGCGTTACGATCCTGCCTGCATGAAGTGCCAGCATAATGTGAAGGAGCCGACATGAGCGATATCGTAATCCTGGGTGGTGCGCGCACCGCAATTGGGACCTTCGGAGGCGCGCTTGCGGGAACCCCGCCAATTGAATTGGGCACGATCGCCGCCAAAGCCGCGCTCGAGCGCGCCGGTGTCGCGGGCGCGCAGGTGGGTCATGTGGCCATGGGTCATGTCATCAACACTGAACCCAAGGACATGTATCTCAGCCGGGTTGCCGCGATGAACGCGGGCGTGCCAGAGACGACACCGGCAATGAACGTCAACCGCCTTTGCGGCTCGGGCGTGCAGGCCATCGTTTCGGTTGCACAGTCGCTGATGCTGGGCGATGCGGACTTCGGCCTTGCCGGCGGGTCCGAAAACATGAGCCGGTCACCCTATATCATCTCCGATCAGCGCTGGGGCGCCAAGATGGGCGATGTGCGCACGCAGGATATGATGCTGGGCGCGCTGAACTGCCCGTTCGGCACCGGGCACATGGGTGTAACAGCCGAAAATGTCGCAGGCGAGCACGACATCATCCGGGCCGATCAGGACGCCTTTGCACTGCAAAGCCAGCAGCGTGCGGCGGCCGCGATAGAAGCCGGGCATTTCAACAGCCAGATCACACCGGTACCTGTGAAACGCCGCCGCGAGATGGTTGATTTCATCACCGATGAACACCCCAAGGCAACCACGCTTGAGGCGCTTTCGGGCTTGCGCCCAGCGTTCCAAAAGGATGGCTCTGTGACCGCTGGCAATGCCTCTGGCCTGAACGATGGGGCCGCAGCGGTTGTGCTGGCGACGGCAGAGGCGGCGGAAACCGCGGGCCTGACGCCGAAATTCCGTATCCTGGGCTATGCCCATGCCGGTGTGCGCCCTGAAGTGATGGGCATTGGCCCGGTTCCTGCGGTTGCCAACCTTCTGGTGAAAACCAAGCTGACGGTCGATGATTTCGACGTGATCGAATCAAACGAAGCCTTTGCCGCACAGGCACTGGCCGTGTCCAGGGAACTGGGCTTTGACCCTGACCGCGTAAACCCCAATGGCGGCGCGATTGCGCTGGGGCACCCGGTGGGCGCAACGGGGGCCATCATCACCGTCAAGGCGATGTACGAGTTGGACCGGATCGGCGGCAAACGCGCCCTGATCACGATGTGCATCGGGGGCGGGCAAGGCATCGCGCTGGCGATTGAGCGGATTTAACGCAAGGCTGGCCCTTGCGGCGGCTGGTGGAGCATGTTTCTAACAGGTAACGCCACCCAATGAGACGCTATCCCCCGTGACCGCACGCCCAACGCTTCGCCATGTTGTGTTCTTCAGTGCCAAGGACAAGGCAGTTATTCCGCCTATCGTGGAAGGGCTGGGGATGCTTGCCGCGATACCGCGCAGCCGCCATTTTGAGGTGCGGCAAAACACCCAAAGCGATGCGCTGTCGTCAGAGGTTGATGTGATCGTCTATGCTGAATTCGACAGTGCAGCGGCGCTGGCGGCCTATAAGGCGCATCCGCTTTATGCGGCCGCAATCAAGGCGGTGCGCCCCTTGCGCGACATGCGGATCGCAGCGGATTTCTAACGGCCTATCCGGTTGGATAGTCGCGGACAAAGACCCATTTGTCCCCTTCCGACAGGTCCGGTTCATAGCCATAACCACCAGTTGAAAAGCCCTTGATCTCGTCGGGCTCTGTCACACGATTTTCTACCACAAAGCGGGCCATGGCACCGCGCGCCCGTTTGGCAAAAAAGCTCACGATGCGCGGGCTGCCGTCTTTGATTTCCAGAAAAACCGGCGTAATCACCCGCAACCTCAGCGCCTTGTGGTCGGCGGCCCCGAAGTATTCCTGACTGGCGCAATTTATCAGCGTATCGGTGCCCACGGCCTTGGCCTGCGCATTGAGCGCCTTGGCAATCGTATCGCCCCAGTAATCATAAAGGGTCTTGCCACGTCGGGTTTTCAGACGGCTGCCCATTTCCAGACGGTAGGGCTGGATCGCGTCCAACGGGCGCAGCAAGCCATAAAGCCCCGACAGAATGCGCAAGTGATCCTGCGCCCATGCCAGATCACCTTCGGACAGGGTCCTGGCCTCCAGCCCCTGATAGGTATCACCGTTGAAGGCCAAAGCTGCTGGTTTCGTGGCCGCGGCATCGGGGACTGCCGCGAAAGTCCTGAACCGGTCGCGGTTCAGGCGGGCAAGATCGTCGGATATGTTCATCAATCCCTTGAGGTTCCTCAAGGTCAGGTTTCTGGCCGTTCTGGACAGACGCACCGCATCCGCCTGAAAGTCAGGCGCAGTGGCGAGCACATCAACAGGGTCCATATCGAGCGACTTGGCCGGGGAAACGACAACAAGCATGAGTGGCATCCTTTCGATCTTGCCGCTGGATGTAACATGACAGTCGGTAATGACCACCCCTCTGGCCGGTGGCAGCGGGTGGGACTATGACTTGCGCAAGTCAATTCAGGTGCCGGCGATGTCGTTACCGCGAAAATCGAAGGGCTGGGCGCAATGCGCCAAGAGGTCGTGGCATTTGCCGATTAGTTGAGCTGGACCTGCAAAGGGTACAGCCCATCCTCGAACGGGCCAAAGAGATCGCCCAGATCAGGGTGGTCAACGGGTTCACCGGAATAATCGGCGACAAGGTTCTGTTCAGAGACATATGCAACATAGAAGCTCTGATCATTTTCAGCCAGCAGGTGATAGAAAGGCTGGTCTTTCTTGGGGCGGCTGTCCTCTGGAATGGCGTTGTACCATTCGTCGGTGTTCGAAAACATGGCGTCCACGTCAAAAACAACGCCCCGGAAAGGGTGTTTGCGGTGCCGGACAACTTGTCCCAGATGATATTTCGCGCGTGTTTTGAACATAGCCATTCGATCCTGCCTCTGTATATGTCTTGTGCAGGCGCAAAGTCCACGCCCGCAGCACATATTTGAAGGAAACAGTTTGTGAACCTTGTCCTGACAGTGCTGAATATCACCGCGCCTGTTTTCCTATTGGCGACCGTCGGTTTTGTCTGGGTCAAGTTGGGGTTCGAGTATCGGGTCGAATTTGTCACCCGCATGGCGATGACATTGGCGGTGCCAAGCCTGATTTTCGTGGCGCTAATGAATATCGAGGCAGAACCGCAGGCGCTGGCTGCTCTCTCTCTGGCATCACTCGTTGCTTACGGGATTGTTATAGTTGGCATTTTCGCTGTCGTGAAGATCGCCCGGCTAGATATGCAGACATTTCTGGCGCCGTTGGTTTTTGGCAATACCGGAAACCTCGGCCTACCCCTGGCGCTGTTTGCTTTCGGCGAAACCGGCCTTGGATACGCCGTTGTGGTCTTTGCGATCATGGCAACCCTGTCGTTTACCATTGGCATATGGATGGTGGCGGGTGCCGGTTCGTTCAAGCGTGTTGTTCGCGAACCACTGGTCGGGGCGACTTTGCTGGGTGCATTGTTCCAGTGGCTGGGGTGGGAAACGCCTGTGTTCCTGACAAACGCCATTTCGCTGGTCGGTCAGATGGCCATTCCACTGATGCTGATCACGCTGGGTGTTGCCGTGGCGCGGCTGGAAACGAATGCCATGACGCGGGCGGTCATCCTGTCGGTGATCAAGCTGGCGATCTGTGCGACCGTGGGTTGGGCTGTGGCCACATGGTTTGCGCTCGATCGCGTGGCGACGGGTGTATTGATTGTTCAGGTCGCGACTCCCGTTGCAGTCGCCTCTTATCTGTTGGCCGAAAAATACGGGTCGGATCCACAATCTGTCGCTGGCCTTGTTGTCGCCTCTACCTTGCTGTCCGTGCTCGCATTGCCGCTCATCCTCGCATTTGTGATATGAACCAGCCGCCTTGGGCATTCCCAGAACGCGCCGGGCACGCTATGGTTGGAAAAAAACAAAGACAAGCGAGAGGCAGATGAGCAAAATCTTTCGCGCCATGACATTTTTTTTGCTGCTGACAGGCTGCGCTGCGTCCGGAAATTTTTCGGCCCCGCGCAATCTCGACAATGCATGCAGTATCGTGTCCGAGCGCCCCGAATACCTTCGTGCATTCCGCGCGGCTGAACGCAAATATGGTGTGCCCGTGCCATCGTTGATGGCGATCATCTATCAGGAAAGCAAATTCATCGGCGACAACCGCACACCCTACCGCTATGCGTTGGGCGTGCTTCCGGTGGGGCGCCAATCCTCGGCCTTTGGCTATAGTCAGGCTTTGGACGGCACTTGGAAAGAGTACCAAAACGGCCCCGGTGGCCGCGGTGCACGGCGGGATGATATTGGCGATTCCGCCGACTTCATGGGCTGGTACATGATGCAGACCACCGAGCAAACGGGTGTGCCCATCTATGATACGCGCAATCAATATCTGGCCTATCACGATGGCCGGGCTGGGTTCATGCGCGGCACCTGGCGGTC
>Ga0316208_1000996_pt1 | contig 29108 bp, 18 predicted proteins | sample 3monopyrite_MG_FD_204944 | JGI IMG/M metagenome (GOLD analysis project Ga0316208, IMG submission 204944) | Microbial mat bacterial communities from mineral coupon in-situ incubated in ocean water Damariscotta River, Maine, United States -... | ecosystem: Environmental > Aquatic > Marine >... | reverse complement strand
AGAAACTCGACATAGGGCTCTTCAGCTTCAGCAGCAGGTACGGCGAAAGCAGCCACCGTCAGTGCAATGACCACTGAGCGGAGTATCCTCATGCGTTCCGATCCTTGCCGAGAGAGGGAAGAAATTTGCCGGGTGGGAGTCACCGGACAGAGCCGGGCACAACATCACAGAGCCGGGCACAACATCACAATTGTCATTAAGGCCCTGGACCGAGAACGTTCATTGCAGAAAACAATCAACGAGATTCAGTCTGAATTCCATAAGTCCGGCATCCTGCCATAAAGCTTCGCCGCCAGCCGCACCCGTCAAACCGTACCGCGATTGTGATCCTCACAACTTTGGACAGAACTCGGCGGCACAATGGAGGTTAAACAACTCCGACCAGCACGAAAGAAAGGCCTTCAAGCGCGAATGAGTCAGCATATAGTCCCTAATCACCCTTCGCAACCAGTCGTCACCACCGGGCATACGAACGAGTTGACTCTGCAATTTCGCACAGGTCAGGCTCCGCCTGGCGAAATGCCGGCGAGCGATAAGTTTGTTCAAATCTCCAAATTCCGATTTCATCACGCAGAGCCAGACCTTACGGAAAAACGCTCAATTCTGTCGCCACCGGCTCTGTCGCAACCGGCCCCGCTCCACGGCGGAACGATCGGCCCGAACAATCTACACTGCCTTTCCGACATCCTTTCCGACATCGCCTTTCTAATACTCACCAGCAATTCTAATTCTCACCGGCAATCGGACCTCGAAGCGGAGATATCGCGTGGCGGACTCAACAGAGATCACTCTTGAAATGATGCGGGAACACCTTTTTGCGGCAGTCGTTTGCGACGCCCTCGATTCGCTGGGCTTGCTGAACCAGTCGCCGAGAATCGCCCTGCCGCCTCAGACGGTAGATGCCGTCCTGGTCGGCCGCTGTCAGACGACGCTTTGGACCGACATGGCCCACGAAGACCCCGCGCCCTACGCACTCGAACTCGAAGCCGTCGATGCCTGCCAACCGGACGACATCATGATCGCCGCCGCCCACGGCTCGACACGATCTGGCGTCTGGGGCGAGCTACTTTCGACCGCCGCGATGAACAGCGGCTGTGTCGGAGCGATCGTCGACGGAGCCGTCCGAGACGTCCGCCAGATGCGAACCATGAATTTCCCCGTCTTCGCTCGTGGTCGCTGCATTTACGACAGCCTCAACCGACAACGAGTCATCGACTGCAACGTCCCGGTCGAAATTGACGGAGTCACATTCGCACCGGGCGATCTGGTAATCGCCGATACCGACGGAATCGTCGTCGTCCCCCAGCGGGTCGAAAAAGAAGCCATCCAGCTCGCGTGGGACAAAGTCAACGCCGAAAACATCACCCGCGACGCCATCAAAGGCGGAATGAAAGCCGCCGACGCCTATCGCAAGTACGGCGTTCTCTAGATGCAGAAACGATGACTCGAAAATTAAGCCACAGAGATCACAGAGATCACAGAGAAATTTTTCGTCGGGACATCTCTTTTAACTCTGTGATCTCTGTGGCTTTAATCCTTACTTAGGACAGCTCACTCGATTCAGGATGTCTTCGGCTGCCGTTACCATTCCAGCCAGCCGCCAGAATGAACGTTTAGCAAATTCCCGCCGGCGAAAGACGAATCGCCGCTCACACCTTCCACATAAGGAACTCCGCTCATGGCATCCCTCTCTGAAATCCAACCACTCTCGGCCGACATCTTCAAACGTCTCGAAGAAGAATGCGACACGCCGACCGTCTGCAACGTCGTCGAACTCTGGGACATCCACCCGCGAAATAACGGCTACATGGATTCCAGCATCGCTGCCTGCTTTCCGGAAATGCCCTCGATGGTCGGCTACGCACTGACGTCGACATTCCGCAGCATGTCGCCGCCGCGTGGAGGAGACGTTTACTCAGGAATCGCTCAGCAGGTTGAAGCCTTCTCCGAGCTGCCCGGCCCGCCGGTCATCGTCTACCAGGACCTCGACACCCCCGTCGCGTCCGCCACCTTCGGCGAAGTCATGTGCACGACCTACAAATCGTTCGGCGCCAAAGGCATCGTCACTTCCGGAGCCGGCCGTGACCTCAAAGAAGTTCAGGAACTCGGCTTCCCGGCCTTCACCGGTGGAACGATCTGCGCCCACGGCTACTGTCACACGCTGGCTGTCAACGTGCCTGTCACCGTCGGCGGGCTGACGGTTTACCCCGGCGACCTGCTGCACGGCGACCGCAACGGAGTCACCACAATCCCGCACCAGATCGCGTCCGAAGTTCCCGACGCCTGCAAAGAGTTGATGGCCGCCGAAAAAATCGTCCTCGACTACCTGAAAGGCGACAACCTGAACGCCGCCGCCTTCGCCGAAGCCCGCACCGAGTGCGGCGCCATGATCGCCAAACTCGCCAAACGCCTGAAAGGCTAACGATCGCTCGTTCAATAAGTGTCCGGTTTCGTAGCCTGACTCTCCGAGTCGGGCGCGACCCATGCCCGACTCGGAGAGGCTGTGAGTTTTTAGGCTGGAACAAGCGCAGCGCAGTTCCGGCAGAGGACATGTCGATAACCATTCGAATTGCCGGAACTGCGCTGCGCTTGTTCCAGCCTACGACCGGCGAATTGAAAAACTCACAACCACTGAGTGTCGTGCCGTCGCGTCAGCCTGGTTTGGGCTAACGACACGGTGTGTCGTGCCACTGTGGCGGAAGTTAATTCCGACACGTTGCTAAGTTCAAAGCATCGCCATCATTCGTCGTCGTCCTCCCACCGGTTCCGCAGCCGAGTGAACCAGTCACCGTCTTCCGGAGCCGGACCAGGCGGTAAGGCTCCCGCCCAGGGTGAACCGGACTCGGAGCCACCCGCGCGGGCGAACGGCGACGAGTCGGGGATCCTGGCGTAGTCCCGGTCATCCGGGTTCGTGGAGAGAAAGTCGGCCGGATGCACGACATCCCGGCTGGTCGGACGCAGGTGGAGAGCCCGCAGATTCTCGACCTGTGTGAAGATTCCGTTGCCACCAATCTGCCACGTCTCCTCGGCGCGCCGCACAAACTGCACGCTTCCATCGGAGGCCGCAGCGTACTTATGGAGATTGTTCTGGAGCGTCGCCGATTTCAGGCTGGCTCCGGAGATATTCAGAAAGCCTCCCAGGACGGTGTTATGAGAGAACACCATTCGGTCGCCGGTATCCGGGTCACTTGGGCTTCCCATGAGGCCAATCCAGGCGGTGGGCGACGTATCAAAAACGTTCTCGGTGATGTACGACTCACTGAGACTGGACACGGTCAATTGCAGCGGGACCGATCGCCGACCGAGGAACCAGCAGTGTCGGATGGAAACCCGCGGACGTTCCGGTCGCCGATACATACCGACATTCACCATGCCGTTGTGAAACTGAGAGTTTCGGACGAACAACTGTGGTGTGAAATCTGGCTCGTTCCCGTCGCCGGTCAGCTTGAGGGCCTCGTGACGGTAATCGACTTTGCTGTCCTCCCGCTCGCGCGGTAGTGGAAAGACAAACGCGCAGTCTTCAACGACCGTCTCCGGCGCATTGAACACGGACAGGCCGAGTACGGGAGCCTGTCGGTCACTCTCGGGAGCCTGCGGAAAACGGAACTCGATGCCGGAGAGCCGCAGCCCGCCCTCTGGTCGCAGCGAGTGCCCGATGCTTTCATTGACGCCGAGTGTCCATTCCGGGAGTTCAATTACGGAGCGGTCGCCCACCAGCCCGATGTCCGCCGCAATCAACCGACCGCCGAACTCCAGCTGCTCGCGATACGGCCCGCGGTCGAGAATCCTCACGTACTGCCCCGGCCCGACGGCGTTCAGAGCCACCACGACTGACCGGAAATCACCGCTCCCATCCAAAGCCACGGTCACCGCCGTCCGACCCTTGAGCCACTCATCGAGCGGCGGCGGTTCGGGAATGTCTGGAACAAAGCTGGCAGCATCGTCAACGTTGCCGGAGCTGCCAGCTTCGGAGGTGGGCGGGACGAGTTTGTTGGCGGTAACCGACAGGCGCGGGACGGCGGTGATCAGATCGGGAGACCACTCGACCAGGCGGAAGATCATCACAGTGCCATTGGCATTAGTCTTGAGAATGTGCCGACCGTCGGGCGTGAAGTCGAGGTCTCCGGAGTCGTGGGAGCCTCGTGGGCCGAGGGTGAATCGGTGGACCTGTCGCTGGCTGTCCGTTTCGTGGACCAGGATGAGTCCGCTGTGGTTCGAGCCGGCGATCAGCGATCCGTCGGGTGAAAATGCAACGTAATCGACGTTCGCCGAATCCCAGCCGGAGTACGTCGCTGTCTGCTTCAGGGTAGCCAACGAGACCTGCCGGACCCGGTTTCCCGTGCCGTACGCGAGCTGCTCGCCACGTGGATGAAACGCGATGGACTGCGAGACGCCATCGGTGGGAAACGTACCCAGTGGCAATCCGCCGGTCGTCTGCCAGACCATCACCTGGCCGTGACTGCCATTGGGACAGCTCGCGACTCGCGAGCTGTCCGGGCTGAATGCCATGTCCATCCAGGCCGCATCTCGACCGGACTGCAATTCCCGTAGAATCTGACCGGTTTCCGGCTTCCGGAGTCGCAGCGTGCCATTGAAGTCGGACATTGTGAGGAAGCGACCGTCCGGGCTCAGTTCGATCCGTCGCCGCGCCGTGGAGGTCACCGGGAGGACATGAAAGGCGGTTTGCGAGGAGAGGGTCTCGATATCGAACGTCGTGCAAATCGAGTTGGACACAACACTCAATCGGGCTCCGTCCGGCCACAGCGCCAGTCCACCGGCCAGGAAGTCAGGCTGGATGTCACGAAACGAACGACGCTGGCCGGTGTGCAAATCCCAGTCAGACAGTCTGCCGCCCATTTGAGTGATGAGCCGCCGACCGCCGACCGTCGTCCGTGACTACTGACTGCTTGATCGACGTACGTTCCGCAGCACATTCTTTACAACTTTCCAGGTATCGCCCGGCAGCGATTTCTCCCACTTTTCCTGTCGACCCGCCTTTCAGAAAACCATGCTTCCCGTCAGGCGAAAGAGCGACACATGAGATAACGTCATTCGCGGTCGACGGTCCGTTGGGCAGCACGGAAAGATTCCAGGACTCAGTGTCCCAGGTCAGTAGCCGTCGTTTCCGAATGCCGCTGCCGGCCCATCCACCCGCGGCCAGACGCGAGCCGTCCCGACTGAAGTCCAGGGCAATGATTCGGTTGTTGATTGACAGTTCCTTCGCCAGTTCTCCGGTCGTCGTGTCGTGAACGATAAGTTTCCGCTGGTAGTCATTCTCACGAAGTGTGTTCGTCCCGCTGGCCGAGGCGATCAGACGGCCATCGGGTGACATCGCCACCGCGTCGATCCACAGATTGTGGCCGGTGATCTCGTGCAGTAGCTCGGCTTTGTCCGAGTCCCATTTCCAGACACGAACCTGGCCAGTTGTGTCTCCAGTCACGATGCGGTTTCCATCAAGTGATGCCGACATGGTCGAGCCGGTGTCATGAGCTTTGACCTGCCAGAGTTCTTTTGCCGTTTCGACGTCCCAGGCTTTCAGTAGTCCATCGCCGCCGAACGAGAGTAGAACAGTGTCGTCTCGAACGGGCACCGCACTGCTACCGCCGTTCGACGGGTGCCCGCGATTGATGCAGGGGGCGTGGCCGTTCCAGCGGCGAAGAATGGTTCCCGACGGCATGTCCGCAATACCGACGTTCCCCTGACTGCCTGTGAAAGCGACTCGCTGACTGTCCGAGAACCAGCGGACGCTTCGTACATTCTGTCCGTGAATAAAAACGTTACGGACCAGTCGCCCGGTTGTGGCGTCGAAACAACGCACGCGCCAGCCAGTTTCACCAGTGACAATCAGATTTCCATCCGGGCTCCAATCCGCAGTTTTAAGACCGCTCCAGCCCTGCCAGCGACTGTCGCCGAGCAGTCCGACCAGTGTCGGATGAAGCAGACGTCGAGCGGCGGCCAGTCGGTCGTCGCGATTGTCTGCGGTGGGCCATGTCAGGACCGTACTGACGTCGTCGCGGCGTGGCTGAGGGAGGTCGTCGACCGTGTCAAGAACGGTGCGGTCCGGCAGTCGTCCTGATGATACGAGTTCATAGATCAGTGTCAGAAGTTCCTCGTCGTCGATCTGTTTGGGATCGAGGTAATCGACGGCCGCGGGCAATGCCTGCTGGAGCCGCGCCGCGTGGATGGCCTCGGGAGTGCCGGGGTAATCGCGGCGCAGCGCGACAATGCGGTCAATCAGGGCGAGGACAGCCTTGCTCTCGGGATCGGGCATCGTGGTCGTGTGGGCGAGGAAGTCTCGGACGTCCGTGTCGAGGGCCATGATTGATTCGCGCGCGGCTTTGTCTTTGACCGGGCCGAGTGCGTTGAGAACGAAGCTGGCAGCATCGTCAACGGGGCCGGGGCTGCCAGCCTCGGGCCCTGGCGGGTCGGGCTTCGAGTCACCGCGAATCGCGAGCCACACGCCCAGTCCAGTGACCAGAAACAGGCTCAGTGTGATCGCCAGAGGCTTGAGCCACGGCCATCCGGGAAACGTTCGCTGTTTCGACGCCGTACCGCCCGGCTTCTCCGAGCCCTTTTCGTCAATCGCGATTGTGCCGATCTCGCTGGAGAGCGTGCTCGACGTGTTCGGACTGGCGAGCGTGTCAGCAAACTCGCCGACCGCTGGGTCGCTCGGTGCAGGGAGCGTCGGGTCGTCCGGTCCAGCGGAAACGATGACGCCCTGACGACCGGATGCCACCGGGAGATTGAGATTGATGGCGAGGCGTTCGACTGCCGGGACGGGAAGGCTGTGCAGAGCGTGGAGAACTTCCTGCATGGACTGCGGACGCTCGGCGGGCGACTTGGCGACCAGCTTCTGGAACAGGCCATTCAGCTCCCACGGAACGTCATGGCGGTCGGCGATCAGGTCCGGAACCGGCTTCTCTCGATGCGCCAGAATCTTCTGCATGATCGTCCGCTCGGCGTACATCGCGTGAGCGGTCAGCAGGTAATGCAGAGTGGCTCCCAGGCTGTAGATGTCCGCGCGATGATCGACACCGTGGGTATCTTCGGCCTGTTCAGGAGCCATGTAGTCAACAGTGCCCATCACGGTGCCGGTCTGCGTGAGCTGCGTGGCCTCGATTTCGGCAGCGATGTTGTCTCCGCGCATTCCCGTGAGCAGTGCCAGGCCCAGATCGAGAATCTTCACACCGTCCGCCCCGAGCAGCAGATTGGACGGTTTGATATCTCGATGAATCACTCCCTGAGAGTGTGCATAGAGAAGTCCCTCGGCAGCATCGCGCGTGGCTCGGACGGCCTCGGCGACCGACATCGGACCACGCTGCCCGATGATCGAATGCAGGTTCTGACCTTCGACCAGTTCCAGCACGAGAAAATGCGTGCCTCGGTGCTCGTCCGCGTCGTAGGCCGTGACGATGCGAGGATGAGTGAGCCTGGCCGCCGCCTTGACTTCCCGCTGAAATCGTTCCACGGCCCCGGGCTGTTTCGTCAGCGACGGCGGCAGCACTTTGAGCGCCACCGTGCGTCCCATGCGACGATGTTCCGCACGAAAGACCTGCCCCATGCCCCCCTGGCCAAGAATGTCTTTCAGCTCGTAATTGCCAAACACCAGCACCGGACACTCCTCGGCCATCAACGACGAAACCTGAAACGACGTCAGTCGCCCGGCCTGCGCCAGCGCTGCTGAGAACGACTCGGCAGTAAACGGAGTTGAGGACGCGTACCGGTCCCACGCGTCGCGTGCTTCGTCCGTCGTGAACAGCCCGCTGGTCTGAAGATGTTCTGCAAATCGGGAAACGGAAATCGTCATCTGGCGTCTTTCGAAACAGGGCCACCGCATCAGTGGCAGGTTCGCCGCTCGGTGTGTTCTGTGAGCGTCTACTGAGTGTGATCCTTCCAGCGTTCCCTCAGCCGGGTGAACCAGTCGCCCTCGGCTGGAGCCGGACCAGGCGGCAGCGCTCCGGCGTAGTCTCCGTTGGCGAAGACGGCTGCACTGTCCGGGCGAATGCGACCGAAGTCCCGGCCGTTGCGATCAGTCGTCAGGAAGATTGTGTCATCGGCGACCGGTGTTTCCGGGATGGTGAAAGCGTTGTCCGCTGCGACCTGCCGCCGCCAGAGATTGCCGGCAATCTTCCAGTGCGGCGGCGCCGTTCGTGAAACAAGCGTGGGCGAGTTGGCGACGATGCTGCCGCTCAGAATGTTGTTCCTCAGCGTGAGTTCCTGGTTCGGCTGTCCCGGCACTCCCTGCAGCGTTTGTCCGCCAGTCAGCACGGTGTTCGATTCAAACACCACTGAGTTCTGCCTGAGATTCTCCGACGTGCCAAAAAACACAGTACTCTTGTGACTCTCTTCAAAGAAGACGTTCCTGACGATGGTGATTCGACCGTGACGTGTGCCTGAAACATTGATCGTGCCAGCGGGATAATCAGGGAACCAGTTTTTGAACAACGCAATCTCACGTGAGGAAGCGTCTGCCATGGCTCCGACGCTGGACAGACTGCATCGCGTAACCTGGATCCGAGCTTCGCCCAGTGCCTTCAACCCCAAAGCAGCTCCAATGTTAGGCGGCCGATCGTCCGGCGGCAGAACGTGGAGATCGCAGTCGTCGATCGTTGCATCGCGATTGCACTCAAGCATGCACAGAACAAAGTGTTGCCACTCATTCGGAGCGGTATTCCAGGCAGCCGATCTGACTGCCAGCCCGGACATTCTGAACCGGCCTTGAAGCTGAAGTTCCATTCCCCGGATCTTTTCGTCGGATCTCACCAAAGCTGTCCACTGCGGCGTAAGAACCGTTTGGACGCGAGAGCACAAACCAGTGTCGTCGGGCAATTTCAAACCGACCAGTGCCTCCTCATACGGCCCCGTGTCGAGCACCTCGACGACCTGCCCCGGCTTGAGCGCATCCAGCGCTGCCTGAATCGTCGTGAACATCGCCGAGCCGTCTTGCTTGACCGTCAGGATGTCGCGACCTTTGAGCCACTCGTCGAGTGGCGGCGGTTCCGTAGGATGGACGCCCTCGTCCGTCCGTGATGTCTTGTCGCCTGTGTTTGTCTCGGCGGGTGGTGCTTTTGAGGGACGGACGGACGAGGGCGTCCATCCTACGGGAGGCTTCTCGCGGACGGACGTGGGCGTCCATCCTACGGTGTAGATGCCCAGCCCGGCGATCAGGAACAGGCTCACTGTGATCGCCAGTGGCTTGAGCCATGGCCGCGCGCGGGGACTCGATGAATCCGGGCCGGTGGGGCGGTGCGAACGTCGGCCCGACGTTGTGGCCGGGATGTCGTCGTCCGCGGCCGAGCCGGATCCGGATGCGGCGCCGCTGAAGTCCTGAGTCTGTTCCAGCCCCGACTTACTGCTGAACGTGTCGGTCTCGGAGAACGACTTGACGAAGTCCTCGAACTTCGAATCCACCGGCGCCGGGACGATCATGGTCTGAGCCTGCGGCGACGTGATCTCGTAGCCGGTCGGGAGCGGACTGCCGGCGGCGGACAGCGCCTGATTCAGGCCGGGCGTGATTCCGGACAGGCCGGACAGGGAACGCAGCTCGTGCAGGACTTCCGTCATCGAGGCCGGGCGGTCTTCCGGGCGCTTGGCCACCATCCGCTCGAACAGTTCCTGCAGGTCACGCGGGACGTCCGGTCGCGGTTCGTGGAACTTCGGGATCGGGTTGTCCTTGTGAGCGAAAATCTTTCGGACGATCGTCTTCTCAGGATACATCGAATTTCCGACGAGCAGGAAATACAGCGTCGCTCCCAGGCTATAGATGTCGGCTCGATGATCGACCGAGTGTGTATCGGCAGCCTGTTCGGGCGGCAGGAAGTCGGCCGTGCCCATGACTGTCCCGCTCTCCGTGAGCGGACCGTTGACCGTCTCTTCATGACCGGTGACGGAGTCGGGATGACTCAGCAGAGCCAGGCCGAGGTCCAGAATCTTGACGCCGTCGGGACCGACCAGCAGGTTGGATGGCTTGATGTCGCGATGAATGACGCCCTGAGCATGGGCATATTCGAGTCCTTCGGCCGCCTGAGTGACAAACTGAGTTGCCTCGGCGAGCGACAACTGGCCGCGCTGCCGAACCAGAGCGTGCAGGTCGGGGCCGTCGACGTGCTCCATCACCAGGTAGTGCGTGCCTTGAAACTCGCCAGCGTCATGCGCGACCACGATGCGCGGATGATGCAGTCGGGCGGCGGCTTTGACTTCACGCTTGAAACGGTCGATGGCTCCACGATCGCTCGTGACGGCGGGCGGCAGAATCTTCAGCGCGACGGTCCGATCCATGTCGCGATGATTGGCCCGAAAAACATGCCCCATGCCGCCGTGCCCAAGCGAATCCAGCAGTTCGTAACTTCCCAACCTGAGCAGCGGACAACGCTCAGCCTGCAGGGAATGGACCTGAAAAGTCGTCAGCCGTCCTGATTCCCGCAAAGCCGTTGCAAAGGATTCCAGCGTGAAAGGCACGTGTGCAGAATGTTGCTCCCAGACGTCTTTCGCCTCGCCCGGAGCCATCAGCCCGCTGGTCATCAGGTGTTGAGCAAACTGTTGCACGGGAATGGTCATGGTGTCGTGTTCTGTTCGGCGGCGAAGTTTGGAGATGTCACGCGTAGGACGGACGCCCTCGTCCGCCCGTGGTTTTTGTGTTGTAGGATGGACGCCTTCGTCCGTCCGTGATTTTCTGTCGCCCATGTTTGTCTCGGCGTTTGGTGCTTTTGAGGGACGGACGAGGGCGTCCATCTTACGGGGGGCTTTTCGAGGGACGGACGAGGGCGTCCATCCTACGGGTCAACGAATCGCCAGCCGTGGGCCTGCCATTCGGGAGCGATCCAGCGCGGAGCCTGTTCTGGTGTGAGCCCCGCTTTCCCGGGATTTCCACCGATGTACTGAATCACGCGCCACAGGTGTTCTTCATCCCGAATGATGCGGTCGAACGATTCCTGCATCCACAGACTGCCAGACGTTCCCTGCTTGCGGTGAATCGCTTTTGTTGTCAGCGACTTGATGCCCTGCAGGAGGTCTTCCAGCTCATGGCCCTGCCACGGCTGAATGACGGCATGGCAATGATTCGGCATCACCACGTAGCAACTCGTCAAATGCCTTTCGTGTTGAAAGTGAAGCAGTCGTTCGACAAGTTCGTTCTGCCAGCGGGCCTGGCGGAACCAGCAGGCGCCGTGTCCTGCGTCCATCCAGTGTTCCGCCTGATTCGTATATTGCCGTGCGAACTCGCGCCAGTCGTCTTCGGTACGTGGCGGAGAGTGGCTGCGTTCCCACTCCACTCGCAGCCGGTGCAGGAAGTCGAGCTTCTCTTTCGGCAGAGCGTCGGCCAGGCGAAAGGTGACGAAGTACGTCGCGCCGTCCTGTCGCCAGTGAGGCAGATGTCGCTGGTAACGCCGAATCGGTCGATCCGGATCGAGCCCTCGAAATCCCGGCGGTGCTGGCAGATTAAACGTCGACATCGCACTTCCTCTCTGACGCGGGTCTCACTTCGTAGGATGGACGCCCTCGTCCGTCCGTGGTTTTCGAGTCGCGGACGGACGAGGGCGTCCATCCTACGGGAGGCTGTGTTTGACCGTCCTCGGCACACTCAGGCGACGCGTTCATGGGGGAAGTCGTTCTTCGTGGGGCAGCGTTCGACGGGCGAGTTCACGAACGGCGGCGAACCGGGCGCAGGCCTGAGTGAGCCAGTCACCGTCGTCGGGCGGCGGGCCGGGTGGGACGGCGCCGATGTAGGACGGCAGGTCGTCTGCGGCACCGGATGTGGCGAGCGGGCCTTCCAGCGGGATGCGTCCAAAGCTGACAGCGGCGGGATTGGTCTCGACAGCCTCGGGACGAAGGAGGACGTCAGTCATATCGGGTGGCAGAATCGTCGATTTGGAGCCCGTGATCGAATAACCATTGTGGGTGATCACCCAATCCCGGCGGATGTCATTCAGCCGGCGTTCTGCCTCCGCTTCAAACACGATTCCGTGCAGGCCGAGAATGATGTTGTTCTGAATCCGCGCCCCGTGAATCAGCTCCTTGAAGCGGGAGAACGTAGGAACGTTGAACATCAGATGGCTGCCCGGCATCACCAGCGTGTTGTTGTGCATGACGAAGTGCTGCGAGTCGCGATCCTGCCACGTCCAGTTCTGCCATTGGCCGCCGGCATTGTCTCCGGCGACAACGACGTTGTTCCGAACGAGGTACTCATGAGTACCAGTGCACTTGCCTTCGATGTTGGCCGCCATCGAGCCCCATGTGTCTGTCAAAATGAGATTTCGACAGATCAGCGTCTGGCTGCGCTGGCTCGACAGATAGCTGGCGATATTCAGGTTCGTGATGTTGTCACTAATAACATTGGGCCGGCCAGTCGGACCGAATTCTGTCTGTCCGAAAGCGATGTCGGTGCCCGAATTCACTCCGGTGCGATCATCAACGACGTAGAGACCACAGTCGTCGACCACGATCCCGCACGACTTCCACGCAGTTAACAGCGCCGCATTCGGTTGATACTGGCCAATCAGTGTCAGTCCGCTGAGCCTGATCCCGTTGGCCTCCGGGAATTCGTGTCCGCGGAATTGATCCTCCGGCCGGCCGGTCTCTGCGGGCGCCCAGTCGTCGTGACGGAGTGCGATCACCGTTCCGCAACGGGAAACAATGCCGCAGTCCTCGGGTGGAGCTTCGAGGTCCATCCGTTCGAAATACGGACCTTCATCAAGGATTTCTACGACGGCTCCGGGAGTGAGCGCGGCCAGCGCCGCAGCAATCGTCTGAAACTGAGCCGCGCCGTCCTGAGCAACCGTGAGGACGGTCCGCCCATCAAGCCATGCGTCGAGCGTCGGTGGTTCCGTAGGATGGACGCCTTCGTCCGTCCGTGATGTCCTGTCGCCTGTGTTTGTCTCGGCGTTTGGTGCTTTCGAGGGACGGACGGACGAGGGCGTCCATCCTACGGCCCAGCCCGCACAGACGAGCATGACAACGAGCCCTGCCAGCCAGGACGCTTTTCTCATATTCTGACTGGGGTTGCCGAGACCAATCGTGTCTTCGTGCTGCACGACCTCTGTTCCAATCGCAAAGGGCTCGGCCAGACGCCTGAGGTTGTGGCCGATCGTCAGCGGCTTGAGCGCCGCAGCGACTTCTCTCGGAGTTTGAAAGCGGTCGCCTGGATCGATGGCGAGCATCTGCTCCAGGATGGGACACAATTCCGGAACCAGATCCGGATGCCTTGCGGCGAGTGACAACGGTGGCAATCGATCCAGATCGCTCCACGTCTTCCCGATATCCGCGTCCGTCCTTTGAAACGGGTCGCAACCAAACAGAAGATAGTAGAGGGTCATCCCCAGACTGAAGATGTCCGAGCGGATGTCGGCATGACGGCTGTCATGGAACTGCTCGGGTGCCATGAATCGCGGTGTGCCGAGGATTGCTCCGTGCGAGGTCAGTTCTCTGTTCGGCTCGGAGGGAAACTCGCCCATGCAACGCACGGCCCGTGTCAGTCCGAAGTCGAGGACTTTCACCTCGCCGCTCTGGCCGATCATCACGTTGGACGGTTTGACATCGCGATGCGTCAACTGCCGGGCGTGGGCATGCTGCAGAGCCAGCGCCGTTCGATACGCAATCTCGCACGCATCGGCGAGAGGGATCGGACCGTGGCGAGCGATCAGTTGCCCCGCGTCAATCCCGGAGATTCGCTCCATCACGAGGTACAACCACTCGCCGTCCTGGCCGGCGTGATGCGTCGCCACGATGTTGGGATGACTGTCGAGTTCCGCCGACACCTGCACTTCCGACTCGAACCGGGCACGTGCTACCGGAGAATCAACCTGAGCCGTCGACATCACCTTGACCGCAACGTCTTTCTTCGACATTCGGTTCCTTGCCCGATAGACGGCCCCCATACCGCCCTGCCCGATCTTTTCGATCAGGTCGTACTCGCCAACTGACTCTGGTGCCGCAGCATCGCTCTTCTCCGAATCATCACCGTCTACTTCTAACCGTGTCAGCCAGTCCGGCGGGGACTCCATTAATTGACCGAGGCTTTCCTCGATCAGTTTCTCCGACCAATCCGACGTCGGCCCCTGGCCGAAAGCATCATCAACGGAATCGTCTCCGGAGCTGATCGTGTTGAGGACGTCCAGGCACGCTCCGCAGCTCGAGAGATGATCGCCAATCCGGTCGAGGCGGGCGTCTTCCAGTCGACCCGTTAGAAATCGCTTCAGATCCATATCCGTGGGACAATGTTTCATAAGCCGCCGCCCGATTCCGTGTTCTCAGTACCTGTCCAAAAACAAAACCGTGGACGAGGCTGCCAGCCTCGTTCCGTCAGTGTAGATACGCCACAGGATCGAGGCTGGCAGCCTCGTCCACGGGGTGTGGCTGGCCTGATGCGCAGAGCTGAAGTTGGCGAGTTTGGGCAATTGGCGATCACGTTGTTTTACTACGCGTGGCAGAGTTTTCAGGCCCAACGGGCCGGCTCTATATCAGCCCAGGGCAACGCCCTGGGAACATGTGGAATGACCTCAACATAGCCCTGAAAGGGCGGCCCTATCCGTGAATCGCCGTTTAGGATCGCCCTTTCAGGGCTGGTTGGAGACAACAACGACGGAATCCCAGGGCGTTGCCCTGGGCTGACATAGGGCTGCCCCTGCGGGCAACGCCGTTAACGATTTTCACCGCCGGCTTTTCCTTGTATTTGCCACCGGCTTTAGCCCAATGGCCCCAGAGTTGGCGTTGTCAGTAGGTCCTGCCTGCCGGGCAGGACCAACCAGTGTGGATCCTCTCCGGCAGAGAGGACCTACTTTCCAGACAACTCTGGTGAGCCGGCTTCAGCCGGACTTTCCGTCGCGGAGTTGGTCAACTGGCTGAAGCCACAAGTGAAGTCCGGCTAAAGCCGGCTGTTTGACCACAATATACCACCGATCCACCAGCTAAAGCTGGTGGCAAAGACTACGACTGAGAATCCTTAACGGCGTTGCCTTGCGGGGCGATGGTGCGCAATAACTTTCTGTCGCTTAATTCAGCCCGTGCATCAGGCCAGGGTGCGGCTCCGCCGCGGGATTCACGGTTTCACGCGGAAGACACGCAGTCCTGAATCGCTTCGGGATCCTGCTTGAACACCTTCCCCGCCAATAGAACGGAAAAGTCTGACACCTCTCTGCGTGAAGCGACCTGGCAAGTCGACGCCCGGTTTCTCAAACCGCTATCGGTCGACGGCAGAGGGATCGTTCTCGCCTACGAGCAGCACTGGCAGGCGCTCGCGAAGCCGTTTCGAAACGCGCGACCGGGCCTTGTAAACCGCATCGACGCTCATCCCCAGCATGCCCGCCACTTCTTTAGCGGGAAAGCCTTCGACGGCGGTCAACGTGTACGCGTCAAGCGTTGGCTCTTCAAGGGCCGCTCGCATCTCCGCCCAGACTCGACGGGTCAGCTCGATGAGTCCACTACTCGCAGCGGTCGACGTCTCGTCAGAAGATGACCGCCCTATCGACTGCTCCACCGCCGAAAGAATGACATCATCATGCAGAAACGTGAGCGGCTCCGCATTCCGCGATCTCAGCAAATCGTAAACCGCATGATGAGTGATGCGGCGGAGCCAGTTGCGGAACGACCCTCTCCGCTTCCGTTGAAAGTCAGGTAACGCCACCAGCACCTTCCTGAGGACTTCCTGACAAACATCCGGAGCGTCACTCGATCGCAGCGGCGTCTTCGAACACCACTTGAGTATATGCGGACCATAAAGAGCGACCACACGATACCACGCATCGCCATCGCCCCCGCGAGCACGGGTCAAGAGACCGATCGATATGGAATCAAGCTGAGGGAAGGACATTGAGCCTGAACACTGAGTGAACGAACATGAATTACTGGCCGAAAGTGTGATTAACCTCAACGGCAAACGCCACCGTCCAGCCAAACTCCGGGGCGCGGCAGTATCAACGAACCAACGAGAACTCGGTCGTCACTGAGCGATGATCTGACCGAATCGACCATCCGTGGCGCGACCGGTGCCAGATCACTCGATCATTTCCCCAGACCTGATCGAGGCATAGCACGGGCAAGAGCGTCGGCCAGGTTTCGCGGTAGCCTTCTCCGGCCTCTTCAAACGAATTCGTCAGCCGGCTTCGCAACTGATCTATCCAGACCGAGTTGATCGGCGTGTTGAAGTCTGCCGCGACGATCAGCGGCTGATCAGAAAGCTCGTCGGCCAGTTCCGCAAGTCGCACAAAAGCCGGCTTGCGAAACATCAGCGGATGAGACTTCACATCCATCAGCAGGATTCGCATCGCGACTCCGTCCACTCGAAGTGAAATTATCCGGTAGCGACAGACCGCTTCGGGTTCTTCGGGAACGGTCACATTGCCCGGTTGCACGTCGAGGATCTCGCCGCGACAAAGGATCATCATTCCCGACCCAAGCCGCTTCGCCGTGTAACCCGGAATTCGCGAGGTCCAGAAGTCCGGGTACTCGGCCTGCTCTGTCGCCTCGACAAGTGCGATGACGTCGGCGTCGAAGTCAGCAAGCTCGCGAGCCGTCGCGTCGTATCCAAAGTTGCCCCGGCAGACATTCCAGAACACAAACCGGTGCGAGTCTGCGGGCGGATCATCGACCGAGCCGCTAAAAACCTGCCCGCCCCAAACAATGACCTGCATCTCCAACAGCAGCAGGCACGCAGCAGAAACCCGACAATCTTTCATTCGGCGGAGGCACGCGGCCGAAACAATCGCCCCGGCAAGAATCAGAACAGGCAACGGCAACGCGTAATACACACCGGACAGAAACGGGACCGCATCCTGCACCGTCGCCCACAACAAAGTCCCAACGCTCCAGACCACGGACGCCGACGCAACCGTGCCGCAGACGACGAAACCTCGCCAGCATGAAAACCTGCTGACTCCCTGATCAGTCTCGCCGTCGTCGTCGGACTTTTTACTGGTCACAAAGGTTCCCTCGCCGCCTGCCGCCTCAGCACGAACGCCCGCTTTCGAAGCACCGATCGAATCCGCAAATCGACAGGTAACAGACGCGATCGTCTCAAGCTTCAATTTCCCAAGAGCTTACGACTCGATCAAATTTTCGAAAAGCCTCGGCACACCGATTGCATTTGATAAAAGAGCGTCGACTGGAGGTGTAGCTGAAGACTTCCCTTGTAGGGCAGTTTTCAGACGAGCGCCTACGCTTCCGGTCGACTCTTTCATGCGCGACGACTTTGCACAATCATTCGTCGCCAGACTCAATCACCCGTCGGACGATCCTGCTCCGCCGAAGAAATCACTGACTTCCAGACATCCGCAAGAGCTTCAGCCGACTTTGCAATTCCAAAGTCACTTTGAATCATCCGATGAGCGGCCGCCACGATCTGACTGCGAAAACTGTCATCGTCGATCAACCTCGAAATCGCATCGGTCATCACTGCCGGTGCATCCGCAGGCACGAGCAGTCCCGATTCGCCATCTACGATAATTTCGCCCGTCCCGCCCACATCGGTCGCCACGATGGCCAATTCAGACGCCGCCGCTTCCAGCAGCACTCGCCCGAGAGGTTCCTGCCTGGCGCCATGCACGAGCACATCCGACGCTCGCATCAGCTCAGGAATGTCTCGGCGATATCCCAACTTGTGGGGCTTTAACGACGGCTCGCACTCTGCAAACGCCCGTAGAATACTTGCATCAAACTCGATGCTCTCGGCCTTCTGAGAAAATCGCTCACCCGCGAGCAGCCAATGAATCCCGGTCCGAGCGTCGGCGAGCCTCTGCCCAACTGCAGCCAAAGTATCAAGCCCCTTCCGAAGCCCGATCTGCCCGACAGTCAGCAGAACGATTGCGTCTGCCGGAATTCCGAGTTCATTTCGGATTCTCGCCCGCGCAGAAATGTCAGCTGCGAAGCTCTCAGCATCGATCCCGTTGTGGATGGCGGTTCCGACGGACTCGTCCAGCCCCTGCCCGACATGAAACTGCAACGTCGCCTCGGAAACCGAAATCAGCCGCCGTGTCGCATTCAGATCAGAAATCGCCGCGCCGCTCAACTTTATGATGTCACGCAAATGCGACGTCGCGACAAACGTCGGCTGCGCGCGCGAAGCGGCTCCAAGTAAACGTCCCATCGCGAGGCTGTTGCCGTGCACGATGTCAGCTCCAGAAGCCTTCGCGGCTTCGAGCAACCGAGGAATCGCCAGCTCGCGCGGAAGCCGTCGACCTGTATCGTCAAAAAGATTCAACGGTTCAATCGGAATGCCGAGTTCAGAAAGTCGCGCGGGCATCGCCCCTTCAGTCGGACCAAGAACACAGAACTCGAATTCCGATTTCGCACGGTCGAGCAAATGCCGCAGCACCGCCAGCATCGAATTCTCACCGCCGTTAACCGTCGGATATTCGATCAGAATCGCAACCCGGTGCATGGAGTCTCTCGATCAGTGAACCGGCGCCGCTGCGATCAGTGCAGCCTTCCGTGAATGTAAACGTCGTCGCCGACCTGCTCGACAGTCTGACCTCGAAGCTGGCAAACCTCAGGAATCACCTCGACGCCTACTCCGCCAATCGGAGTCACAGCGTCAGCTCCCCCTGCAAACTTCGGAGCGACAAAAACGTGGGCTTCGTCGACCAGGCCACCGTCAAACGCGGCGCCGAACAATTCACCGCCGCCCTCGATCAAAACGTTCGTCATCGAACGATTGCCCAGCTCCTGCAACACCTGAGTCAAATCAACTCTTCCCTCAGCACTGCCGGCCACGACGACCTCGACACCCGCCGCTCGCAGTGACGCGACACGTTCAGCCGGAGCGTTATCAGAAACAGCAACCAGCACCGGTGCATCGTTTACCGTTCGAACCAGCTGGCTGTCCAACGAAAGCGCTGCCTCGGAATCAACAACAACGCGGACCGGCGTGCGAGGTCCGGGCACGCGCACGGTGAGCAGCGGATCGTCAACTCGTGCCGTACCGGCCCCGACAATGATCGCATCCATTCGCCCTCGCAGAAGATGGACCCGCTGCCGCGACGCCTCACCGGAGATCCATTTCGAGACTCCGGTTCGCGTCGCCATCTTTCCATCCAGTGTCATCGCCCACTTCGCGTGAACCCACGGCAAGCCGGTCTTCAGGCGTTTCAGAAACGGTGCATTCAAATCGCAAATCAGCTCTTCAGCCAATCCCGTCGAAACGTCCACGCCAGCATCCCGCAATTGCTGAATGCCGCCTCCTGCTACATGCGGCGACGGATCTCTGATCCCAACCGACACCCGCCGAACACCCGCCTTGATCACGGCCTCAGAACATGGTGGCGTCTTGCCATGGTGGCAGCACGGCTCCAGTGTCACGTAAAGCGTCGCGTTCGCCAGCAACTCTTCTCGAACACCTGAGTCCTCAAAGCGAGCGACAAAGTCCGACAAAGCATTCGCTTCAGCATGCGGGCCACCGAACCGTTCGTGATAGCCGTCAGCCAGGAGGTTCAGGTGCTCGTCAACCAGGACCGCTCCGACTGCGGGGTTTGGCTCCACCCGCCCCAGCCCGCGCGAAGCAAGCTCAACCGCGTACCGCATGACTGCGTTTGGACTGTCGAATTTCTGGGGAGCACTCATCGTGGCCACTCATTGAAGCGGTGGCAGAATTCACCAAGGCGACAGCAGAACTGGTACGGAGCTACGTTAAGCGGCGTCGAGAATTCGCAGGACTGAACCAACAACGAACTCTTTCACACGTGAGCGATATTCAGTCATGTGCGGCGCGACAAGGTGAGCCTTCAATTGGTCGAGGCTTTCCCACTTTTCAACAATCGTGACGATGTTATCACGACGTGGAATCTGGGCCGGAATGTCGGTTTCGGCATCAATGGTCGGCCCGTATTCGACACAGCCAGCTTCGGCCAGAACGAGCGGAACCACTTTGTGAAACTCAGCCAGAAAGTCGCCACGTTTGCCATCAACGACTTCAATTTCCGCAATTACGCTCAACATTCTGCCACCCCGTTTCAGCCACAGAACTCAACACAATCCGACTAGCGACTCTTCTTCTTAACCGTCTTCTTCTTGACGGTCTTTCTCTTTGCCGCCGTCTTCTTCTTTGTCGCTGACTTCGTGGCAGTCTTCTTCTTAACAGTCGTCTTCTTCTTAACTGTCGCCTTCTTCTTAGCTGCAGTCTTCGTTCTTGCCGGTGGCTTAATCGCGGTCTTCTTTTTGGCCGCAGACCTGGATTCAGCCGTCTTCTTTCTGGCCGCCGCTTTCGATGCCGCTGCCTTGGCACTGGCCGCTTCTTTTTCGGCTTTCGCCTTGCTTCTGGCAGCAGCTCGTTTCTTCGCTTCTTTCTCAGCCGCCTTTGCTGCCTTATCTGCCTCAGCCTTCTTTTCTGCGGTACGTTTAGCTGACTGAAGTCGCTTTCGAGCACGCCCACTCAAGACGTCCTTCAACCGATCCTCTGCATCAGCCAGGTCGAATTCCAGTTCTGAATGATCGCCCTTCGGAGACATCTCAAGAACCGATTCACCATGCCGAGACACCGACAACGATTTCACCAGCCAAATGAACTCAGGGGCATCCGCTTTTCGAATAAAGCCTTTGAGTAGTTCCGCTCCGCTGTCTTCGTCAGCCCCGACCGGCACCAGTCCGAGCCAGATTGCTGTTCGGATCATCTTGTCGTCGACAGGAATCACGTGAGTGCCGAGACACTTTTGTAGCAGGTAATTCCGGCAGAAATGTGTCAGATGCTTGATCTTCGAGACTTGCTTGAAAGCCAGGTCAAACGGCTTCTTCTTGATTCCGTCGAAGTCGTAGGAGAACTGATGATCGAAGACGTAGTACAGCAGGTAACGGACGCGCATCGCGCACCATTCCGGCTCGTGCACCCCCTCGAAGACTGGTTCCAGCTCAGAGATCGTGCTGACGCGGACCTCGTTCCAATCGAAGAAGTCACTCTTCAAACGACCAAACGCAGCGTCAGCGGCCTCGTAAGATGAGTTTTCCAGACAGGCTGAAAATACCATCGCCTCCAGGACCGGAAGCTGTTCGCGTTTCGGCAACCCGCCGAACTCTTTCTTCAAGAGTTTCAGCAGACGTGCAAGGACTTTGGACTTGTCCGGAGTTTTCGATTTCGCTGCGGCCATGATTATCCTGAAGTCAACTCAATCCAGAAGTTACTTTGCGGGTCAGACAACTTAGTGACGGTGAATTCGTGGCAGACTGAAAAGCTAAGCAGACGTCAGATTCCAGCAAGCAACTTCGAAACTTCTCACTCTTCCTCGTCCTGAACTTCGCTCTCGTCCGCTAAATCGTCGTTATCGGCGTCAGCAACCTCAACGTCGTTGACGTCCTGATCCGAAGTGAGTGTCGAGGCTTCCGCCCCTCCGTCACGTTCACGCCGCTCCTGCTCCAACTCCTGAAGAATTCGAGCGGCCTCTTCTGCGTTTGATGAAACAGCATCGTCAAGAATGAACTTCAGCACGGGGGTGTATCGAGTTTCAATTCGATCCGCGACTCGTGACTGAATGTAACCCCGCGAAGCATTCAGCCCGTGAAGACATAATGCCCGCTCTTTTTCAGTGCCCATCACCGAAACATAAACTTTTGCTGTCCGAACATCCCCCGCAACCTCGACCCGCAACACCGTCACATTTTTAATTCGAGGGTCGCGAAGATGAAACAGAATCGCGGTCGATACGACTTCGCGGACAGCCTGTGAAAGTCGAGCAACCCGACGTGATAACATTTAAACAGCCTGTTAATCCTAAGACGGTCGTCAAGCCAGGTACGCCGACTAATTGACGAAACACCCACTCGTTCGACCAGACTCGACGACGTTCACGCCGCGAATCAAATATCCAATTACGAATCGAGAGTTCGTTTTACCGTATCAATTCGGTACGCCTCAAGCAGATCGCCCTCTTTGACGTCGTTAAACCCGTCCAGGCGAATACCACACTCCATCCCCTCACGCACCTCTTTTGCGTCGTCCTTCACACGTTTTAGAGACGCTATCGGGTAGTCATTGAGAATCGTTTGGTCGCGAATCACGTGAACTCGATTTGAACGATCGATCGTGCCATTCAACACGCGGCAACCAGCAATTGTTCCAAATTTGCTGACGCTGAATGTCTGCAGAACAAGTGCTCGACCCGTTGCTACCTGAACCTTCTCTGGCAGCAACAAGCCCTCCAGCGTCCTCATGATCTGATCGATGACTTCGTAGATAATTTCGTAACGACGAATTTCAACGCCTTCACGTTCTGCCAGTTGACGAGCCCTGTCCTCAGCGATCACGTGGAACGCCACGATAATCGCATCCGACGCACTGGCCAGATAAACGTCACTTTCGTTCACGCCGCCGACAGCATCGTGAAGAATCTTGACTCGAACTTCCGGGTGTTCAAATTTCTCAAGTTCGCTGCGAAGAGCTTCAATCGACCCTTGCGTATCGGCTTTCAGGATCACATTCAGATCCTGAATTTCGCCTTCCCGTGCGGCATCCATGACGTCGTCGAAAGTTCGAGGTCGATTCCGCATGGCCAGCATATTTTCGCGACCGACCTGACGATTCTCTTCCGCCACCGCTCGAGCACGATCAATGTCCTCAAGCACAAAGAATCGGTCGCCAGCCCCCGGAACAATATCGAGACCAGTCAGTTTGACCGGAGTCGACGGGCCGACTTCGTCGACCATTTCGCCACGGTCGTTGTAGAGTGCGCGAATCCGTCCAAAGGCCTCGCCACAGACAATCGCATCACCGATTCGAAGCGTTCCACGTTCGACGATCAGCCAGGCAATTGGCCCGACACCGTCGTCTCGGAATGCTTCAAGACAAACTCCAACACTGTTGCAATCTGGATTCGCTTTCAGCTCGCCGATTTCAGCGGTCAGCAGAATCGTTTCCAGAAGATCATCGATCCCCTGTCCGGACATAGCGGACGTTCGAACCACTTCGATATCGCCGCCCCATTCCTGTGGCTGCACACCGTTGGTCGACAGGTCAGTGAGAACTTTCTGTTCGTTGATATCGGGCAGGTCGCTTTTATTCATCGCAACGATGACCGGCACGCCGGACGCTTTTGCGTGACTGATACACTCGACAGTTTGTGGCATCACGCTGTCGTTTGCGGCGACAACCAGCACAACAATGTCTGTAACATTGGCACCACGAGCACGCATTTCACCGAATGCTGCATGCCCCGGAGTATCAACGAAGGTGATTTTCTTACCTTCATGATTGATCTGATACGCACGAATGTGCTGAGTGATACCGCCAGATTCGCCACCGGCAACATCTGTCTCACGAATCTTATCCAGCAGTGACGTCTTACCGTGGTCGACGTGCCCGAGAATCGTCACTACCGGCGGACGCTCGACCAGTGACTCTTCAGCGTCTTCTGCATCGTAGAGTTCATCGAGATACTCGGCACTGGTTTGCCCGTGTTTGACTTCAAGTTCGACGCCCAGTTCGGCAGAGATTTCCCATGCGGTCTCTTCGTCAAGTCCTTCGTTGATCGTGACCATGTGCCCTCGTTTAAAGAGAGCGCCAAGAATTGACTTGGCTGGCCGACCAATCGCTTCCGACAAACCACGAACCGTAATCGGCTCCTCGATTGTCGCCGAAGTCTTGAGATCTGCCGGGTTTGGGCCGCCGCGACGTTTACGTGGTTTGCGTGCCCGGCGTGCTACGTCACGATCGTCATCCATACGAGGACGATGCCGCCCCTGGCGACGCGCACGTCGTGAAGCATCGAGCGTTCCGACCTTTGCCTTTTCGCCGCCTTCGTCAGTGAACTCAACGGGCTTTTTGCCACGTCCACCAGCTCCGCGGGGAGCTTTAGTTCCTGAAGCTTCCTTTACACGAACACCCAGTGGGCTCTGACCATCAAGTTCACCCGGCGTCAGGCGAATTTCCGGCTTCTGAGCCTTTGGTTCGCCGGCAGCTTTTTTCGGTTCCTTGACAGTGAACGCAGGCATCGGAGCAAGGCCTGGCAGCGATGGCCGAGACCGATCCTTCTCGTTCTCGGCCTCTCGTGCAGCGACCTGGTCGGAATGAGTCGGAGTTCCGCGTGGGCGCATCTCGCGAACGGTTGAACGACCTCCGTGCAGTGGCACATAGTCTTCGCGTTTGTGTGCAGCGGAATCATCGCCGGGCGGAACATCGGCAGGCAAAACATCGGCAGATGCCGAATCGTCTGTAGTCACTGATTCGGCGGCTTCGGCGACCGGAGTTGCAGCACCGTCGTCAGCGACTGGCGAAGCAGCATCGTCCTGAACGTCAGACGCAGCATCGACCGTCGACTCTTCGACAGCGGAAGGATCGGCGACAGGCGACTCTGGAACCTGTTCGACAGGTGCAGTCGCTCGCTCCCTGGGAACCATCGTGCGCATACTGCGCATCTTGGCGGCCCCGACCTCTCGAACGACATCCGCACGAGCCGGCGTCTCTGTAACTGCTTCGGAGCTTTCGCTTTCGCCGCCCTTGGCACCATCCATATGCCGCAGGACCAGTTCCTTCTCTTCCGGGGAAATCGACGCGAGAGCCGAGCCCTTAACCGTCAGACCTGCGGCACGACAGTGCTCAATAAGCACTTTGCTGTCCATGCCCATTTCTTTGGCGAGCGAGAAGATTCGAATTTTCGTGGCCGTATCTGCCATAATCCCCAATCACTTTGTGCGCTATCTGAAGTTCAAGCACACGCTAGCTGTCTGACTTCTTTTACATCACGACTCCGATTCCGCGCGAGCTGACTCAGCAAGCTCCTCGCCGGAAGGTTCTGCAGCATCATCCGATTCTGCTGCTTCAGCCTCTCCTGACTCTTCAGTGGCTGCGGCTTCTTCACCAGCAGCTTCCTCGGTGGCCTCAACATCTTCTGACGGAGCAGCTTCGTCGCTCGATTCAGAAGCAACAACATCGCCGTCTTCGGAACCAGCATCGTCGCCGTCTTCAGAAGTGGCCTCTGCTTCTGAACCGTCTTCTTCTGACGAACTATCCTCCGCCGTTTCCGCTGACTCTTCAACTGGTTCCGGCGGAGCCGCAGCAGCAGCGGCCTGTTGCTCACGTTCGATCGCTCGCAACTGAGCCTCTTCCGACTTTCGTTTCTCTTCGGCTTTCTCTGCCTTTTCGGCCTCGACGTCAGCAAAGTCGACGATCGTGTCGCATTGCTCGGCCGTCAATCCGCCGAGCTCTGCGAGCTCATCCGGCTCAATCACCGACAGGTCATAGAAGCTGAAGAACCCCTGCGAAACGAGGTTCTCAGCCAGTTCAGCTTCGACGCCCGGAACTTCCGAAAACGCCATCACTGATTTTTCCAGCTGCTCGTCCAGCTCGTTCTGAGTCATCACTTCGATATCCCAGCCGACCAGTTTCGATGCCAGCCGAACATTCTGACCGCGTTTACCAATCGCCAGAGACAATTGATCGTCTCGCACCAGAACGATGACTCGACCAAGCATCGGACAAAGAATGACGTCTTCAACCTCAGCCGGCTGCATCGAGTTCGGGACAAGCACCTGCAGCGAATCGTTCCACCGAACAATGTCGACACGCTCACCAGCCAGTTCGTCAACAATCGTGCGAATCCGGGCACCACGAACACCGACACACGCACCAACAGGGTCAATTTTATTGTCGATACACGAAACCGCGACTTTTGATCGGTATCCGGCTTCGCGAGCCAGCGACCGGACTTCGATAATCCGTTCCGAGACTTCCGGAATTTCTGACTCGAACAAACGTAGAACCAGTTCCGGGTGCTTGCGAGACAGGATCACTTTGACGCGACTGCCAGCTTTCCGAACTTCCAGGACGATCGCCCGGACTCGCTCGTTCGTACGGTAGCTTTCGCCAGGAATCTGTTCGCTGCGAGGCAGCACAGCTTCAACCTTGCCGATACTGACGATCGCCGCTCCGCCTTCGAAACGAACAATCGTTCCGCCGACCAGCTCGTGTTTCATCTCGTCAAACTCGTCGAAGACAGAATCGCGTTCCGCTTCTCGAAGCTTCTGTATCATCACCTGCTTGGCAGTCTGAGCAGATACTCGGCCGAGAATGTCTCCCAGTTCGTCCGGATCAAGATCCTTTTCGTTGCATTTAATGGTCGGCTCACCGTGTTCGCGGTCGACGTGCACTTCCAGTTCGAAGTCTTCGCCGAAATGCTTACGGGCGGCAGAGAGGATCGCCTGTTCGATCCCGTCGAAGACAATCTCCTTGTCGATGTTTTTATCGCGGTGTAGCGCGTCAACGACTCTGAGAACTTCGTTACCGTTCATTTCCGTCCTTTCGAAACGATGTCCGACCGCCGGACTATCAATTCTCGGCGAATTTCGCCGGTCCTGAACTCCAAAATGACCGCTCTTGAACTTTGATCCATCCAACAAAAAAAGTGGGACAAGTCCCACTTTGCGCGCCAGCACCCACTGTGATTGGTACCGGCCAACGGTGACGTGAATCACCATCAATTCATTCCTCGCCCCGGAGACGACTCCGAAGGAAGGAGTGATGTTTGCCGTCAATCGCTCACATGGAAGCAACCTTTCAAGGAGCAAGGCAAGACAGACCCACCTAAACCCAATGAAAATGCGATCTGTCGCAACATTTGACCCGAAGATCAACTGCCACAACATGGCATCGCGTGAACGTAAAAAAACCATCCGGGCAACCAGCAACGCGCTGATTCCCCAACTCTGACGTCCAGTGAGGCAGAAATCTAGTTTCCGGGATCTTCTACGTCAAGCACCTCGAAGCGTCGGAACCCGTAACCTGGCAACATTTTCGGAGACACGGGACCGCCGGCTTCCCGTCAGATTGATTCTCGGAATCGACGCCGAGAGCCCATCAGCCAAAACAACTGATAACTGCTAATCCGTCAACATCCCAGCGTTAATAGCGGCACGGAGCGGGTGTCGTCCACTCACCCGCGCGCTCGCCCGGGAGCGATGATGAAATTGAACAAACAACCTCTCTGCTCCCGTAAATTCGCCCGGATGCGCCGCAGTCTTGCCCTAACGCTTCGTCAGGTTCAGGAGAGCGACTTTGGTAGGATCAGCCTTTGGGTGAGCGAGAAGTTCTGGTGTCGATCCTTCAGGAATTCCCGCCATCGGAAGGGCGGTTGTGCCAAGGTCGAACGCTTCCTGCATGGTGCGACCAAAGCCGATTGCCTGATACAGTGCTTCAGCGAACTGAATCGCAGCTTTGTCGCCGATCGCTCGATTCATGCCGATAGCAAAGGCAATGTTCTCGACGATACCCTCGGCTTGCGGACGCGAAAAGCAGGCGTTGAAGACAACCAGCCGGATGTCATCCTTGAGAACGTTAAACAATGACACGAGCGCAGCCCGTGGAACGGGATGTGAGCTTCCATCATCGTCCTGCAGAATGAGTTCGTCGTGAACACTTCCGTGGCCGCTGAAGTGGACGATATGTGGCTTCTCTTCCAGCAGGGCCAGTCGCAAGCCACCGTGACGAAGCGCTGACCGCGTTGTGATTTCAATTCGGTCACGAAACTTCGCCTCACGGATTCGATCCTGAATATTGCGCAGCTCTTCGTCGAGCTTCAGTCGCGTCTTGCCGTCGGGGTTTGCCGCGAGAAAGAGGATCTTCAACTTGCCATCGATGGGCTCAATGTTGACGGTCTCACTGTATTGAGGGGCTGAATTTTCAGATTTGGCACCATTGCTAAACGTGAGGCCGCGTCCACTCAGAAGTTGCTCCTGATCCTCGAACGGGTACGACGTTAACAGGCCGGCTCTCAAATCAACCAGAATCCGATGAGTATCAGTTGCGTTGTAGTTATATTCTTTGCCGTCCAGCTTGAAATTCTGATCATCGCGTTCTGGTTCCGGGTCATGCAGCGGCTGCCAGAGTTCGAGGGCTTCTCCAAGCATCGCCTCCGCCAGGCTGATTTTCTTAACGACCCTGGATGGAAGCTCCGCGCGTTTCGCAGGGACGAAGGAATCCGCTCCAAGTTGTTGAGCCGCCTGGAGCAGCAGGGCTTCGGCGCGGAGTTGGAGGCCCAAGGGGATGGGCCAGGCGTAACCGCAGGCGGGGTAGCGAGCAGTTCCGGCTGGCCAGTTTGAGGATCGGCGGGGATGCCGCCTTTGCCGGATTCATCGCCGAGAGCCATTTCGATGTCGGTCAGTGCTGCCTGCGCGTTGCCTTGCAGGAGGTGCAGCCGGGCTCGTTCGAGCAGCAGGTCGATGTGGTACAGGCCGAAGCCGCAGTCGCGGGCGATTTTGGGGCCGGACTCGAGGGCGGTGCTGGCTTGCCCGAGAAAATTCTGTGTGCCACTGGCTTTGCCAGTGCTTCCGTCGGTTGCTCGTTCGTCCCTGTTCGGCACTGGCGGAGCCAGTGGCACACGATCGTGATTGGCGAGTGCGTGTTGGGCTTCGACCAGGCAGGACCAGCAGAGGACTTCCTTCGCGTCGCGGGCCAGCGCCCAGTCCCGCGTCTGGATCCACAGGTCGGCGGACGACGACGCGGAAACGGAACGCTCGATCGACAACGACGAGAGTACGAGATTAGTCAGATACATCGCCCACTCGTTGATGAAAATCGCCTGCGTGGCTTCGGGCAGGTCGAGAAAAGGCATCCTCCGCAGCGCGGCACCCTCACCTCGACCCCGGGATTGTGAGCCACGGGCGTCAGCCCAATGGCACTCACTTTGGTTTTTCTTTTGGTGGATTTTCGATTTGTTTGTTTTGTTTCTTGGTTTGTTTTTTCATGAATTTTGTCGATTTGGGACGCCGGGGATGAGCACGACGGGGATAGCTGCGGCCGGGACGGTTCGGCAGTTTGTCGCGAGAGGCGATCTGCAGCGCCGCTTCGTAACGTGTCGTCCATTCCGCGGCACTGCACGGAGGCTGGGTCAGCAGGAAACTCCGGAACGTGTCCCACACGCCTTTGAAGCTCAGCCGACGCGGCGGAAGGCCGGCCACCCGAGCCGCCTGACGACGAAACTGAATCACCAGGTTGTAAGCCACCATCGACGTCAGCAGTTCCTTCTTCACCATCGACACGCTTTTCCCGCGAATGTTTTCCGTGTCCAGCGTGACCTTCACGTCGCGGATGTCGTGTTCCACATCGTAGCGCCGCGCGTAGAATTCGCCCGCCTGATCGCTGCGGACCGTGAGCGTCGTGACCAGGTACAGCGTCTCGCCGCCGGGCAGGGGGACTTCGTGCAGCAGCA